>Ga0206903_10159_pt1 | contig 22068 bp, 28 predicted proteins | sample Alteio_BWOrgHeat_45_FD_152959 | JGI IMG/M metagenome (GOLD analysis project Ga0206903, IMG submission 152959) | Enriched cells from forest soil in Barre Woods Harvard Forest LTER site, Petersham, Massachusetts, United States -... | ecosystem: Environmental > Terrestrial > Soil > Temperate forest >... | reverse complement strand
TATTCAAAAGGGTGATGTATATCTCTTGCAACGGCCACACATATTGGTAAGCCAAGAGGAACAACCGCCATGGGACATCCGTTCTAACAGCGCAAAATCTTATGAAGGTGGTCAACGAATTACCTTTACTGGAGATGTGCTAGTACGCCAAAAACAAGGAAATGAATCACAAAGTACTTTAAAAACTGAAGAGGTCACCTATTTTCCTAAAGAGAAAAAAGCAACGACTGATCTTCTTGTAACATACGAGCAACCAGGTAATATCATTCAGTCCCGGGGAATGAATGCTTACCTGGATGAAAAAAGAGTAGAATTGCTCCATCAAGCCAGGGGAAGCTATGTTCCAGAAAATGGTTAAACAGATTCTCGGTATCGTTCTAATCATGCTTACCTGTTCTGCGCATGCCCTATCCTCAGATAAAGAACAAGTAATGCATGTAATGGCTGATTCCGCAGATTTAAGCCAACAAAAACATAAAGGAACTTACATAGGTAATGTGGAGCTTATCCAAGGTACAACAAATTTGCATGCAACCAAGGCAATTACCCTGGGAGATGATAAAAATCAACTGACTTTGGCAATAGCTAACGGTAGTCCAGGAAAACAAGCTCATTATTGGGCAACCACTGATCCCCAAAAACCACCTTTCCATGCTTATGCAGATACCATTCGTTATTATCCCAAACGTCATGTGATTGAATTAATCGGCAATGCGCGTGTAGAACAAGGTGATAACTCATTTAGTGCCGCTAAAATAACCTACGACACTGAAACACAGCATGTCCTCTCCAAAGGAGATGGGAAACAAAGAATAATCATAATTTATCATCCTGAAAAGAAAGCAACATGAGTTTATTAGAAGCACGAAATCTAAAAAAATCCTTTAAATCACGCACCGTGGTCAACGGAGTAAGCATTCTCATTAATAGAGGGGAATGTGTTGGTTTGTTAGGACCTAATGGTGCTGGTAAAACTACTTGTTTTTACATGATTGTCGGTTTACAGTCCTGCGATGAAGGCTGTAATACCACCCTGAACATGCCAGAGCAATCAGGGTGAAAAAGAGCCAGAATATCTGTTTTGCTGCGTTCATTATTTTAGATAACCTGCTATTGCTATGTCCATTTTATTTTGTGCGTTGAGGATAAGGTCGCATAATTCACGTACCGATCCGCGGCCACCCGGAAGTTCTGTTTGCCAGGCCGCAATGTCTTTAACCTGACGTACTGCATTAGCTACGGCAACTCCCAAACCTACCTGTTGTATAATTGGTATGTCAGGGAGGTCATCACCAATGTAAGCAAACTCTTCGTCTTCAAGATTTAATGTTTCTTTGAGTTGCCTGTACATTGTCTGTTTATCTAATTGAGCCTTGTAATAATGCGTAATACCTAATTGCTGCATACGATGATCTACCACTGTATTGTGAGAGCCTGTGATTACAGCGACCTCAATTCCAGCAGCCATAAGTAATTTTAAACCTACGCCATCGTGAATGTGGAAAGTTTTCAGTTCATTAAAATGATTATCAATATATAAGAGGCCATCAGTCAATACGCCATCCAGATCACAAATAAGGCAGCGCACTTTTTTTGCTAACTCTAATATTTTATTCATTTAAAATACACCTGCCTTTAACAGATCATGGAGATGAAGCACTGCGACAGGGTGGTTTTCATCAGCCGTTACGATTAATGACGTAATGCTATGTTTTTGCATAACCGCTAATGCTTCCGCAGCAAGCATCCCTTGACGAATAGTTTGTGCATCGCGTGTCATTACTTCCTTTAGTTGTGTTGTGTTAATATCACATTCGCGTGTTAGAGTACGACGGATGTCCCCATCAGTATAAACACCAACGAGATAACCTTTATTATCGACAACACAGGTCATTCCCAATTTTTTATCGGTTACTTCAATTAAGGCTTCACTCACGGTGGCATTTTCATTTACCAAGGGCAGCTCATTCCCTTGATGATACAGTTCATCAATACGTAATAAAAGACGTTTGCCTAAAGACCCTCCAGGATGTGATAACGCAAAATCTTCTTCACTAAATCCTCGTGCTTGCAGCAAGGCAATAGCAAGGGCATCTCCCATGACCAGGGAAACAGTAGTACTGGTTGTTGGAGCAAGGCCAAGTGGACAAGCTTCCTGTTTAATGCTGACATCTAAATTGACGTCTGCAGTGCGGGCTAAAATGGATTCCACATTTCCTGTAAGGCTGATTAAGGGAATTTCCAAGCGTTTTAGCATAGGCAGTAATGTAACTAATTCTGCAGTATTGCCTGAGTTAGATATGGCAATCACTGTATCCTGAGACGTTATCATGCCCAGATCACCATGACTGGCTTCACCAGGATGCATGAAAAAAGCAGGACTACCTGTACTGGACAGAGTAGCAGCTATTTTATTGGCAATGTGTCCTGATTTCCCCATGCCGGTTACCACAATACGACCTTTACAGGCAAGCAGTAATTCGCAGGCTTTCTCAAATCGCGCATCAATGCGTTGGGTTAGCTCAAAGACAGCTTGAGCTTCAGTTTCGATAACAGCCAATCCAAGTGCACAAAAATTCATAGGTTATGCTTTGTGTATTTTTTGCTTGGTTTTCATTCTAGCATAATGAATTATGTGTTTCAAAACTAAGGGGACTCAATTCGGGGTATATATTCAGAATTAGATGCGTAGCGTTTAAAATTCGAATTAAGAGCATGAAATATACAAAAGCCAATCCAATTAATAGAATAGGCTATCTTCTCGAAAAAGAAAGGAATATTCACGATGGATTGGCAGTCACAATGAGTCCTTCTTTAGCTGGCTAGAAGAAAAAACAAAAATTCAAATGGCTTCCAAAGTGAGGTCTTACTCAGGGCTGATCGTACACGTGTTTGGCCGAATTGCTACCGCATTTTTATCGTTAGTGGATAAAGCTTGATCTTAATTCGAACACCTGCTGTCTAATAAAAAAAATTGCATTTTAGATGATTTAATGATAATATTTAATACATATTGTTTTTTTTTCGAGTATGTTATGTTTGATAAAGTTTATAGAATAGCGATAGAAGCTGATGATTTTGAAGAATTAAAAGAAAAGTTAAAAACACTTGATATTAATGCAAAAGCCGTAAAAAACAATTTTCTTGTTACTGTGGGAGCTCAATTAGCTATAGAAGAACAGCATGATAAAGTAGAATGGATGCGGCAGCTTGGTGCAAATGTTAGTGCTATTGCTTGTGGCTATGCGTTAGCAGGTAATCATAATCAAGTAGAAATCTATCGTGAGAAACACGGTGCAAAAGCTGATGCTATTGCTTATGGCTATGCGCTAGCAGGTCATAATGACCAAGTAGAAGTCTACTGCGGGACACATAAGGCAAGCGTTGATGTTATTGCTGAAGGCTATGCGCGGGTAGGTAATGATGACAAAGTAGAGCTTTATCGCTTGAAACACGGCGCAAACGTTAAGGCCATTGCTGAAGGCTATGCACGAGCAGGGAATCATGACAAACAAAAAAAATACGACATTAATTACCTGCTAGATAGCTACTTAAAGGAAAGAACGGAAATGACTCATTCTGGGGTAACAAAAGAATATCTTCACAGAAGCGTCCCTTCTTTCTTTCAAAAAAGCTTTACACAAAAAAAAGCAGCAGTTGATGCTTTAAAGTCAGCGTTAGAGGGAAAGGATGTCAATTTAAGCGAACACTCATCAACTCTTAGAAATGGAACGTTGGGTAAAGAACTTCGAGCTTTTATTAAATCAGGCATGGGTAGTAATTTAGTTGGAAAAGAAGTGACTACTGTGAGTGACTTTGTACTAGCTCTTCAAGATAAAAACGTACGTCCTAGGCCAGGAGCTGTTTAGTCATCCCAAAGCTCTCACCCAGAGTGAGAGCGAATCGCTTTTATTATGTATACCCGTTCTACCTGAAGATATTGTATTTGACGCATGTAACACCGATATTTCCTCGAAAAATCTCCATTACTGGGTTAACTTAATGACAATGGACTTATTAATTTTGGATTTTAACCACTAAAACCAAGTGGGTAAAATAAGTATCCAAGAATTTTTTTAACTAAAAAAATAAAAAACTCATTTTTTTTTAGGAACCAGTATATAATTCTAGTTTTGGCCATTACTGGAACTTGAAAGCATGCCTGAAAATTGGGTTGAAATAAATAATCTAATCTTTACACGTGAGAGCCGCCACATTTTCAATGGCATTAACATGCTTGTAAAGCAGGGAAAAATTACTGCGATTATGGGACCTAGTGGTTCTGGAAAAACAACGTTGCTGCAGTTAATTGGGGCTCAGTTAACACCTGATAGCGGGACGATTCAGGTTAATGGTCAAAACATGCATCGGTTAGCCCGGAAAGCATTGTATGATGCACGACGTGATATGGGATTACTCTTCCAAAGTTCCGCTTTGTTTACCCATCTCCCAGTATTTGAAAATGTTGCTTTTCCTTTGCGTGAGCACACTCAATTAAATGAGTCAATGATCCGAGATATTGTATTAATGAAGCTTGAAGCCGTCGGATTGCGAGGTGCTGCTAAATTAATGCCCGCTCAGCTTTCGGGAGGTATGGCGCGACGAGTTGCTTTGGCGCGTACAATCGCCTTGGATCCGGAATTAATGATGTATGACGAACCATTTACTGGTCAAGACCCAATTTCTTTAGGTGTGCTGGTTCGTTTAATTAAAAGGTTGAACCAGTTATTAAATACGACAACAATTATTGTTTCCCATGATGTTGAAGAAACCTGTTCTATTGCTGATTACATTTACCTAATCTCTGCAGGAACGATTATTGGGTGGGGAACCCCTGAAGAATTAATTCAATCATCAGAGCCTCAGGTTAGACAATTTATGCATGGGGAAGCGGATGGTGTTGTTCCTTTTCATTATCCTGCAAGATCGTATATAGAGGAGCTATTAGATGCTTGAGTTCATCACGCGTTTTGGGAGCCGCGGTACTCGTGTTTTACAAAATTTGGGTGGCTCCGGTTTATTTTTATTTTTGATGTTGTTCAGAAAGCCCAATGTGGCAAGGTTGAGGCCTTTATTACGGCATCAGATTTATTTTGTTGGTGTTTTATCTTGCCTGATTATCGTAGTATCTGCATTATTTATAGGAATGGTAGTTGGTTTGCAAGGTTATAATACATTGCAAAAATTTGGTGCTTCAAGTCAATTGGGGCAATTGTTAGCTTTAAGTATCTCCAGAGAGTTAGGGCCAGTAATCAGTGCTTTATTATTTGCTGGACGCGCAGGTTCAGCGTTAACAGCTGAAATTGGTTTGATGAAAACAACAGAGCAGTTATCCAGCATGGATATGATGGGTGTTGATCCTTTAGGCCGAGTTATTTATCCCCGTTTTATGGCTGGTTTTATTGCCTTACCAGTACTCGCATTAATTTTTTCAGCTGTGGCTATTTATGGTGGTTATTTTATCGGTGTGCATTGGTTAGGTGTTGATTCAGGCAGCTTTTGGTCTAATATGCAGGCCGCAGTAAATTTTCGTATCGATGTATTGAGTGGTATCATCAAGAGTCTGGTTTTTGCTTTTGTTGTGACCTGGATCGCCGTGTTTCAAGGTTTTGAGTGTGTACCTACCGCAGAAGGTATTAGCCAGGCGACGACCAAAACGGTTGTTTATTCCTCGCTTGCTGTGTTAGGTCTCGATTTTTTGTTGACCGCAATGATGATTGGAGATTGGTAAATGAGTAAGCAACGTTATGTAGATGTGAGTGTTGGCCTATTTATGTTGCTTGGTTTATTGGCCTTGCTGGTTATGGTAATGAAAGTTAGTAATATATCTGATTTAATATCTCATAAAGGCTATAACGTAACGGCAGATTTTACCGATATTGGTGGCTTAAAAGTACGAGCGCCAGTCACTATTGCCGGTGTTAAAATCGGTGAAGTAACGCACATTGAATTGCAGCCTGGAGAGCTTAATGCCAAAGTGACTATGCGTTTGCAAAGCGATAAAAAAATACCCTATGAAGATTCTGCAGCACGAATTTTGACTCAAGGCTTGCTTGGTTCTAATTATATTAGTATTGTTCCTGGTTTTGATGATGAAGCGAATGAGGCTCATCCTTATTTGCGAAATGGGGATGTAATCGCTAAAACTCAAGAAGCAATTATTCTTGAAAATTTAATCGGCCAGTTGTTATTTAATATTAAAAAATAAGGTGCGACATGAGAATACTAAAAACAATTTTATTAGCTGTCGGTGTAGTTTTATCTCCAATGATCATCGCTCAAAGCTCCCCTGTTCCGATGCTAGAGCAAACTGCTAATGAAATTATTTCTACACTAAAGCAAAACAAGGCGAATTTAAAAAGCAACCCTAATATCGTTTATAATGCGGTGGAAAAGCATCTGCTGCCGATCGTTGATGTTGCGGGCATGTCACGTTCTGTTTTGGGAAGACAAGCCTGGATGAAAGCTTCTGAAACACAAAGAACACAATTTTCTCAAGCTTTTACACGCTTGGTAATTCGTACGTATTCTAGCCCTTTAGCACAATATTCTGATGAGACAGTGCAATTTTTACCGGTACGTGGTTCATTGAACTCACGTTTTATGCGTGTGAATAGTTTGATTGTTCGTTCTGAAGGCCAAAATATTCCATTAACTTATAGTTTGGTAGATAAAAATGGTCAATGGAAAATCTATGATATTAGTGTTGAAGGGGTGAGTTTATTGCAGAGTTTTAGATCGCAATTTGCACAAGTACTGCAAAACTCTAGTATCGATGAAGTAATCAAGCAAATGCAACAAAAACAATTGAAGAAGGCTTCTTAAGGTGGATGCAGTTCTTTTTAAGCCAGGAATAGAGCTTACCTTTAAGTCAGTAGTTGATGTGAGGGAGCAGCTTTATAAGATTTTGATGAATAGTACAAGCAATCACTTTACCCTTGATTTAGGTGAAGTGATTCATTGTGATAGCGCTGGAATGGCGTTGCTTATTGAAGCCAGAAGACTATGCAAAAAAAACAATAAAGCTTTTGAGATTGTTGGTCTGTCTACAAAGACACAATCTTTAGCAGATTTTTGTGGTCTAAAAGATATTTTGTAATTCCCCACTTTGTGAGCTAATTTTAATGTTAAGTAATGAAGAAATTGAAAAAAAACTTAGATCCAATGACGAGGTGTTTTTCGTTAAAGTGGACGGGGACGGTTATCAATACCAGGTAACCGTAGTCAGTGATGTGTTTGTTAATAAATCTAAAGTTGCTCGACAGCAATGGGTTTATGCGCAGCTTAAAGAATTTATTACCACTGGCATGCTTCATGCGATCAGCATGAAGACGTGGACAAAAGAAGAATGGGGGAGAGAACATGGATAAATTATTGATTAATGGCGGTAAAGCATTAAATGGTGAAGTAGTCATTTCAGGTGCAAAAAATGCGGCTTTACCGATTATGGCAGCCAGTTTACTTGCCAGCGATCATGTGACGATTTCTAATGTTCCCCACCTTAAAGATATTACTACAATGATGGAATTATTGGGACAATTAGGTGCTCATCTCATTGTTGATGAAAAAATGAATGTCCAAGTTGATGCGAGTCAGGTAAATGAATTTGTTGCTCCTTATGATCTCGTTAAAACAATGCGTGCTTCAATTTTAGTTTTAGGACCTATGCTAGCACGCTTTGGTAAAGCAGATGTTTCTTTACCAGGTGGTTGTGCCATTGGTACACGTCCAGTTGATCTGCATTTAAAAGCTTTAAAAGCTATGGGAGCTGATATTACTGTCAAAAACGGTTATATCAATGCGCGTTGCAAACGAGGTCGCTTACAAGGCAAGCGCATCATGTTTGATACTGTTACGGTTACCGGAACTGAAAATATTCTGATGGCTGCGGCTCTTGCTGAAGGTACAAGCATTATAAAAAATGCAGCGCGTGAACCTGAAGTAGTTGATTTGGCAAATTTTTTAATTCAAATGGGTGCAAAAATTTCTGGTGCTGGAACATCAATTATTGAAATTGAAGGCGTTGATGCTTTATCCGGAGGTACTTATTCAGTAATGTCTGACCGTATCGAAGCGGGTACTTATTTAGCTGCTGGTGCGTTGACTCGTGGTCATGTCACTGTAAAACGAGTTCGCCCTGATACCTTGTTATCGCAATTATGTAAGTTTGAAGAGGCAGGTGCTGAATTAACTATCGGTGAAGATTGGGTTAGTCTCAATATGCATAATATGCGCCCTCAGGCAGTAAATATTTCTACTGCACCTTACCCTGCATTTGCAACGGATATGCAAGCGCAGTTTATGGCTATGAACTCAGTAGCTGAAGGTTCTTCAACAATTGTGGAAACAATTTTCGAAAACCGTTTTATGCATGTACAGGAATTACAACGTATGGGGGCTCAAATCCAACTAAATGGAAATACAGCAATTATTAATGGTGTTGAAAAATTAACTGGTGCACCTGTGATGGCAACGGATTTACGTGCTTCCGCGAGTCTGATTTTGGCAGGTTTAGTTGCTGAAGGTGAAACAAGTGTTGAACGTATTTATCATGTTGATCGTGGATACGAGCGTATTGAGGAAAAGCTTTCTTTATTAGGTGCTGATATCAAGCGGGTATCTGACCGGTGATTATGCAAAAAGAATTATCTTCTTACTTGCATCAATTGTTAAGCTGCGATCGCTACAACGATTATGCTCCTAACGGCATGCAGGTTGAAGGTAAGGATGAAATCAGACGTATTTGTACGGCGGTGACAGCATCTGATGACGTGATTAATCAGGCAATTACCTGGAAGGCCGATGCTTTATTGGTTCATCATGGTTATTTTTGGCGTGGTGAAGCGCCAGTAATTACAGGTATGAAGCGACAACGCCTTAATAAACTGTTGCGCCATGATATTAATTTGTTAGCCTATCACTTACCATTGGATTGCCATCCTGAGTTGGGCAATAATGCCTGTCTGGCAAAATTATTTGATGTAGATTCAGTACAAATGCATCGAGCTGGAAATACGGATAATTTACTTTGGTCTGGTCGCCTAGCACAAACTATGACACATACAGTACTGACTGATTTTTTAAATAAAAAACTGGGGCGCATTCCCTTATCTGTTGCAGGGAATGATAAGCTAATTAGCCGTATTGCCTGGTGCAGTGGGGGAGCTCAGGATTTTATTGAAGAAGCAAATCGTCTTGGAGCTGATGCTTATTTGAGTGGAGAAATATCTGAGCGAACGTATTATCAGGCGAAAGAGTTGGGGATTCACTATTATTCCTGCGGGCACCATGCTACAGAGCGTTATGGTATTCAAGCCTTAGGAGAATATCTTGCTTCTTATTTTAAGCTGGAGCATCTTTTTATCGACAGTAATAATCCTGTGTAAAGTTTTCCTTCTGATTTAATCCGTCCGTACTCTTGTACCAGTTAACCTCATAAGCTAAGATGAGCGTATAATCGCTAACAGGTTGTTTTAATGATCAATTTTCGATATTTAATGCTCTTTTGTTTTTTACTATGCTCTTTTTCAATTCATTCAGCTTCTACTGAGCGGCAAAATAAAGCATTTAGAAATTTTTGGCATCCAACCTACAATGGAGGGCGCTTGGATTATTGTACCATTGATGAGGAAAAATGCGGTAAAGCAGTCGCTAATCGCTATTGTCGGATGCAGGGATATGATTATTCAAGCCAACATGTAATAGCACATAATATTGGTTTAACTCATTATATCTCTAGTCATGCTCGTTGTAAGGGATGGAGTTGTAATGGTTTTATGACCATAGGCTGCGTCAATAATCTATCACATACACCTCCTAAGTCTTATCATTATCGTGAAAAACGATTTGTTGATCCGCGTTTTAATCATTATCGAGTAGATTGGTGTTACAACAAAAAAAGTGATTGTGGTATGCGTGTTGCCAACTCTTTTTGCAGCCGCATGGGCTTTATAAAAGCAAAACGTATTGTTAAAGAGACGCAAGTGAGCGCAACTCAAACAATTGGTAGCCAAGAATTGTGTTTTGGTAATCAATGCAATGCATTTAAGGTAATAGTTTGCTACCGCTAAACACCAATTCAAGATAAGAATCACCTAAAATCATGGGCAAAGAGTGCTTTGATTTATCGAAGATTTTAAGTGGCCTCTATCCAGAACACGTGTTAAGGTAATTCGTATTCGTTCAGGTAATAGCCTCTTAAGCCTTTTCATGAAGACTAATCGTAACAGCTCACCTCCCCCTGCCCATGTGTATGGGCGATTGGGGTGGGTTGAGCTATTACGCCTCGATCCTGGGTTATGCTTTCGCTCCACCCAGGCTACGATCATTTCTTAGCCTGCTGTGTGCAGGCTATTGTTTCTTATCTTCAGCTTTTGATTTCTCATTGACTTTTGGTTCTTCCGTTTTTTTTATTTCTTCCGCTTGGCTCCCGTCAACTTCAGATTGAACTCTAACGTCTTTATAATCCTGAACAATTTGTCCTACACTGGCTTTTATGTCTTTATATAATTTGCTTGTCATCGAAGCTAATTCTTTGAGATCAGGTAATTTAGATTTAATGTCGCTCATAGCTCATACACTCCATTGGATAATATATAAGTTAAGTATATACCATTACATTTTATTTTGCTGATATTACCAACTCAATGAATAGGGTGATAATCGTCTACGTACCGCGGCGCGTAGGCAGTGGGCTTATTTTAGCCCCAGGGATGCATGAATCTTATTACTGGTTTGAGTAATTTATTTGCTAAGGACGCCTTGGGCGGTATAGCCAATTTGAATGCTTTGTATTCAGACATTTTTTGGATTAAATAATCATCACTGGTGGATAATTTATCAACGAGTTTCAGATCAAAAGCATCTTTTGCTAACCAGTGTTCACCAGTAGCAATCTTATCTATATCTAATTCTTCACGGTTATTGGCCACATAATTTCTAAATGCAGTGTGAATTTTTTCCAGATCTTCCTGAAATTTTTTCCTGCCTTTTTCTGTATTTTCGCCAAAAATGGTTAAGGTTCTTTTATATTCACCAGCAGTTAATAGTTCCACATCGATGTTATGATTTTTAAGCCAACGATGAAAATTAGGCATTTGTGCAACAACGCCAATAGAACCAATAATGGCAAAAGGAGCAGCAATAATGTGATTGGCTACACATGCCATTAAATATCCGCCACTAGCAGCAATTTTATCGATACTAATGGTTAATGGGATGTTTTTATCACGAATACGTTGCAATTGGGATGCGGCTAACCCATAACTGTTTACAACACCTCCAGGGCTATCCAGGCGTACTAAAACTTCATCCTCGGGTTTTGCAATGCAAAGAATAGCGGTGATTTCTTCTCGTAGTTGTTCTACTTGAGATGCTTTGAGGTCTCCGTGGAAGTCAATAACATAAAGTGTTGGTTGCTTCTTATCCTTTTTCTTTTTAGGTAATTTTTTCCCGAGAATTTCTTTACTCATTGATGAATGCAAATGTTCATAATGCTCATTTAATGAAGTAACTTCCAATTTAGGTCGAGGTTTGCGGCTCATAGAAAAGAAACCTGCAAAAATTACCAGGAACGCGATGACTACTGTTAAAGTTTTTAACAGAAATAAACCATATTGACTTAAAAATTCCATTGCTGACCTTCCAAATAAATAAAATTGATTATCGCGCTCAATAGGATAGTGTGCAAGAGCGAAAGCAAGATATTGATGCGGAATTCTCCTGCAAATTAGATGTATGATAAGCTAAAAACTTGTTTTTAGGGGTGTTGAAATTCTACTATTTTAGTGAATTGTCAACAGACTCAGCTTTTAGTACCATTCTTGCTGCACAGAAATTTTAATATGCTAACCTACCTAAAGTGAACAATTGATCCATGCTTGATGTACTTAACCTTAGTTTTGATTATCAAGAGCAACCTTTATTAACTAAGGTAGCTTTTCATTTACCTGCCGGAGGATTACTTCATCTTCGCGGAGGAAATGGTGCAGGGAAAACAACCTTACTCAAATTAATCGCGGGTTTATATCGTCCTGCAGAGGGAGAGGTACAATTTTCTGGACAAAATATACATCAAGATCTTGCGGCCTATCAGCGTCAATTATGTTTTGTAGGACATAAAACAGGGATTAACCCTAGTTTAACACTTAGAGAAAATTGTTTTTTTGATCTTCAGTACCAAGATAGTCCTATAGAACAACTCATTACTGTATTTAAACTGGAACAGCATTTAGATTTACCTGCGGGATTATTATCTGCAGGACAAAGAAGGCAAGTGGGTTTATTACGTTTATGGATGTCAGATGCCAAATTATGGTTGCTTGATGAACCTTTAGTTGCATTAGATGATAAAGCTTTAGAGCTAATCATGGCAAAAATAGCGGCTCATCGAGAGCAGGGAGGGGCGGTTTTACTTACATCGCATCAGAAATTACCGTTAAACTCTGTTAACTATCAGGAGTATTGCTTGTGACCTCTGCATTTGCGTTATTTCTAAAACAATGCCAACGTGAATTGTTAATCCAGGTACGGCAAATCCGTTTTTTAATCAATTCATGCCTTTTCTTATTAATTTTTCTGTTTATGTTTCCGTTAACATTAAAGCCAGAAGTTACTTTATTACGCACTATTGCTCCAGGGTTAGTCTGGATGGCAATACTCTTGTCGATGCTGCTTTCGGCTGAGCGTTTGTTTCAACAGGATTATGAGCAGGGAGTTATGGAGCAATGGCTAGTGTCAGGTCGGTCTTTGCCTTTATTAGTGAGTGCTAAAGTTATTGCGCATTGGTTATTTAATTTATTGCCTTTACTTATTTTATGTCCTTTAGTGGCCCTGTTATTTTCTCTAAGTGTTTGGGAGACTTGGGTTTTAGCATTGACAATTTTGACTGGAACGCCCGCTTTATTATTTCTCTGTGCTTTAGTAGCCGCTTTTGGGGTAGGGATTAATCAGAGAGGCGTTTTAATGGCATTGATTTTACTTCCTTTAGCTTTGCCATTGCTGATATTTGGAAGCGGTACTTTAACTATCGCCATGCAAGATTTACCCGTTCGTGGGTATTTGGCTTTATTGCTGGCTATGTCATTAATTGCAGCAGGATTTTTACCCTATGCAATTGCGGGAGTAATTCGTATTAGCCATGTAGATTAATTTTTTCCGATCATCCTTTGCTTAATTGCACCCCCGATTAGTTGTCATATTTTGCGAAAAACAGGATACATGTTAAAATCCGCGTTTTTTGATTTCAATTATTCCTATGTGGAAATTACTATACCAATTAGCCTCACCTAAATTGTTTTATGCTTTGGCAGGAAGAATTATTCCAGGTATTGCTGTATGTGCACTACTTACCTTGATTATTGGAGTAATTTGGGGTTTGGCGTTCACGCCACCTGATTATCAGCAGGGCGATGCATTTCGTATTATCTATGTTCATGTACCCAGTGCTTTTCTTTCTATGGCACTTTATGGCTGGATGGGGTTTCTCGCAGTATTACTTTTGGTTTGGCGTATTAAAATTGCTGGTTTATTAATCAGTCAAATCGCTCCAATAGGCGCTTGTATGGCTTTTCTTGCCTTAATCACTGGGAGTATTTGGGGTAAACCCATGTGGGGAGCCTGGTGGGTTTGGGATGCTCGTTTAACTTCTGAATTAATACTTTTATTGCTATACGCTGCAATTTTAGCTACTCATCAAGCAATAAAAAATAAAGAAGATGGCGATAAGATTATTGCCATTTTAACGTTGGTTGGCCTTGTTGATTTACCAATCATTCATTATTCGGTTTATTGGTGGAATACCTTGCATCAAGGCTCCACGTTATTTGTATTTGCAAGGCCAAAGATTGATAGCAGCATGTTGTACCCTTTATTACTGACCATCATTGGATTCTTTCTATATTGTTTATGGATTATTTTAGAAAAAGCACGTCAAGAGTTATTGCTTAGGGAAAAAAGACAAACTTGGGTCAAGATTCAATTTGAAGGGGAAGCTAAATGAATCAATTTCTTGAATGGTTGTCGATGGGAGGTTACTCCATTTATGTGTGGCCAGCTTATGGTTTGGTATGCGTTGTTTTAGTAATGAATCTTTTAGTGATGAGATGGAAAAAGAAACAGACACGCCAAAAATTACAACAATGGTTTAAGCGATAAAATATGAATTCAGCCCGTAAACGTAAATTCCTGGTCTTATTATCCAGCTTAGTTGTTTTGTCAATGGCTGCGGGGCTGGTGTTGTATGCCTTAAGGCAAAATATTAGCTTATTTTATACCCCAACACAGGTTGTTGAAGGACAAGCGCCGCTACAGCGTGCTATTCGCGTTGGTGGTATGGTAGAAAAAGGTTCTTTTGTTCGTGCAAAGAAAGGGTTGAATGTGGAGTTTAAGATAACTGATTTTACTAAAACGATTACTGTAAGCCATACGGGTATTCTTCCTGATTTATTCCGTGAAGAGCAAGGGGTAGTTGTTGAAGGGCAATTACTTGATAATCGGCATTTTCAGGCAACGCGTGTTTTGGCAAAACATGATGTTAATTATATGCCTCCTGAAGTTAAAGCCGCTTTAACAAAAAAGGTGAAGACATGATTGCAGAATTGGGACTATTTTCGCTAATTTTGGCACTAATCTCTTCCATTGCCTTAGCGTTAATTCCGTTAATGGGATTGCAATTCAAGCGTAATGATTGGATGGATGCAGCAAAAACCTACGTTGTATCGCAATTTTTCTTTATTGCACTGACCTACATTTCGCTCACTATTTGTTTTTTAAAAGATGATTTTTCTGTCATTTATGTCGTGAGTAATTCGAGCATCGCTTTGCCTTGGTTTTATAAGCTTTGCGCGGTGTGGGGCGGACACGAAGGTTCCATGTTGCTCTGGGTTGCTATTTTAAGTTTTTGGACGTTAATGGTCTCTTTTTTTAGTTCTGGCCTGGATAAGGAAATGCGTACCCGTGTTTTAGTGGTACTTGGTTGGTTAAGTATAGGCTTCATTCTGTTTTTATTAACTACTTCTAATCCTTTTTTACGCCAATTTCAGGTTTTAGATACGCCAGGCCGCGATTTGAATCCCTTGTTGCAAGATCCTGGTTTTTTATTTCATCCGCCTATGTTGTACATGGGGTATGTTGGTTTTTCTGTAGCTTTTGCTTTTGCCATTGCAGCTTTATGGGCAGGAAAGGTGGAAACCAGCTGGTCTAAATGGACCAGGCCATGGACTTTGGCCGCTTGGTGTTGTTTGACTGCTGGAATTACTCTCGGTAGCTGGTGGGCTTATAGAGAGCTAGGGTGGGGCGGCTGGTGGTTTTGGGATCCAGTAGAGAATGCTTCGTTTATGCCTTGGATAGTAGGTACTGCTTTATTACATTCTTTAGCAGTAACTGAGCAACGACAGCAATTTAAAGCCTGGACAATGTTACTTGCGATTGCTGCTTTTTCTTTAAGTCTAATTGGTACCTTTTTGGTTCGTTCAGGCGTTTTGACTTCAGTTCATGCATTTGCTGTTGATCCACAACGTGGTTTATACATTTTAGGTTTTTTATTGTTTGTTATTGGTGGGTCGTTGTTGTTATTCCTGTTTAGGGCACAAACCTTACAAACTTCATCAAATCCAAGTCCTTTTTCTCGTGAAAGTGCCCTGTTACTAAATAATGTGTTCCTGGTAGTGATCATGCTCACGGTCTTAATGGGTACTGTCTATCCATTGTTGGTTGAAGGTTTAGGTTTGGGTAAATTATCCGTAGGGGCTCCTTATTTTAATGCTGTATTTATACCTTTAATACTCCCTATGTTGCTGTTGATGGGGCTTGGTGTGCATTTAAAGTGGAGTAGTGACAACTGGCGTGTTGTGTTTAAGAAACTTAGAGGGATTGCCTTCTGTAGTATTTTTATACCTGTTGTGTTGTTATTACTAACTCATAGTGAATTTGATAGTTCAGCATTAATTGGATTAATTCTAGCGATCTGGATTATTTTAAGTACCTTGCAGGCTGTGATGAAACGTTCTAAAGATCGTGGTGGTTTAATCCATATAGGCCAAGCGTTCTGGGGTATGGTTTTGGCTCATTTTGGTGTTGCTGCAACGGTGATTGGTATCGCAGTATCAACCAGTTATGGGATACAGGATGATGTACAAATGGCTCCTGGAGGACGAGCAAATCTGGCTGGCTATGCGATTGAATTTGTCAATCAAAAGCCTTTGGAAGGGCCAAACTATAAGGGAATGCAGGCACAATTTAAAATAAGTCATCGTGGTAAAATTAAAGTGATTTATCCTGAAAAAAGAGTGTACACTATTGGTCAGATAGCCATGACTGAATCTGCGATTGATGTGACTCCTTTTCGTGACATTTATGTGGCATTAGGAGAACCTTTAGCAAACGATTCCTGGTCGGTGCGTTTGTATTACAAACCCTTAGTACGCTGGATCTGGGCTGGTGGCTTTATGATTTTGGCAGGTGGCTTTTTTGCCTTGACTGACAGAAGGTATTATCAAAAAAGACGGGTAATGGAAGCGTTAAAAGCATGAACAAAATAGGATGGCGTATTGTTCCCATGGTGCTCTTTGTATTATTGTCTATTTTTCTTTGGCGTGGTTTGTCTTTAAATCCTCGTGATTTACCCTCAGTTCAGTTAGGTAAATCATTGCCTGAGTTTACTTTACCGCAATTGCAACATCCTGGCTTTTCTTTTAATTCAAAACAGATTCGCGATCGGGTCGTATTGTTAAATGTGTGGGCAAGTTGGTGTGTTGCCTGTATTGATGAACAAGTATTTATGTTGCAATTGGCTCGGGAAGGGGTACTAATTTATGGGTTGAACTATAAGGATAGGACTGAAGATGCTCTGCAATGGTTAGCTCAATGGGGTAATCCTTATCAATTGGTGGTTCAGGATCGTGATGGCAAAGTGGCCATTGATTTGGGCGTTTATGGTGCGCCAGAGACTTTTGTTATTGATACGCAAGGGGTGATTCGTTATCGCCATGCGGGAATCCTGAATCAGGAATTGTGGCAAAAGAAGATTAAACCTTTGATGCAACGATTGGAGCAGACAGTATGAGCAAGCAGAAATTTCTGATGAATTTTGTTTTCTCGGTAAGTTTATTATTTTTATCATCGGTTTTAGCGAACAGTGTTTACCCTTTAGATTCAGCCAGGAAAGAAGCTCAATTTAATCATCTGTTAAAAGATTTGCGTTGTTTGGTATGTCAAAATCAGGATTTGGCGGACTCTAATGCTGATCTTGCCAAAGATTTACGCAATCAAGTCTATCAATTGGTTAAAGAGGGAAAGAGTGATAGTGAAATCACTGACTATCTGACGGCACGTTATGGGGATTTTATTTTATTTAAACCGCCAGTTAAGACAGTAACCTATTTATTGTGGTTTGGACCAGTTTTATTTTTGTTATTGGGTTTTTTGATTTTTTGGCGGACTTGTTTTGCCTCCAAGGCCTCCAATGCTGGGAATAGCAGTAATAATATTTAGAGAGTTTTTTATGATCGAATGGTGGTTGCTAAGTTTACTAATCGGGATAACTTTTTTCGCAAGTATTTTAATAATTTATCCATTCAAGCGTCATTTAGCTGCTAGCCTGGTGCTGATTCCAGTCATTTTTGCTATGGCCTTTACCGGATACTTTTATTGGGGTGGTTTTGGTAAATGGCAGGATTATATTCAGCGTCAGGAAAAACAAGAGCAAGCAGAAGCGATGCTCAAATCGATTAAGAGTCCACAAGAGTTAATTAATAAATTGCGCTCAAAGCTGGATGACAGGCCTAAGAGTGCCAAAGGTTGGTATTTATTAGGGCGTTTGTACTCGAGTCAAAATGAAAAGCAAAAGGCAGTTGATGCTTTTGCCACGGCTTACCAGTTTAATCCTAATGATGAACAATATGCAGTAAATTATGCCCATAGTTTATGGCAATTGCATAATCGACAATTTACTGAACAAATTACGGAAATTTTTAATAATTTATTAAAAACCAATCCTAACCAGCCTGATGCCTTAGCCATGTTAGCAATGGATGCTTATGTCAGCCATGCCTATGAGGATGCAATTAATTATTGGCAACGATTGCTTAAACTGGCACCACCTCAATCAGAGGAAGCAAATGCAATTCGTAAGGCAATTGCCAAAGCCGAAGGGCAAATTAAATTAAGGGAAAAAAGCTTAGAACAATGAGTTTTCGCGAAGTATTCGTTTTGATGCTAAACAATTTTCTCCGGTCATGCAATTAATTTTAAATCTGCTAGTCTTTAAGTAGACATCAGTATTTTTAAGGAGAAAAAGATGTATAAGAGGGTATTGTTTGCGACTGACTTTGATGAGGTTGGAGTGTTAGCAGCCCATAAGGCAAAGAAAATTGCTGATGAAAATGGAGCTGATCTGATTTTAGTTCATGTTGTCGAGCCTATTCCAGCTTATGCTTATCCGGGGTTTGCAGGTTTTGCTGAGGTAGAGATGTCTATTCGTGAACAGGCGGAAAAAGAACTTAAGGAATTAGCCGAAAAATTAAAGGTTGATGAGAAACATTGTTTTATAGAATTTGGTTCTACCAAAAATGAAATATTAAGAGTCGCTGAGGAGCGTAAAATTGACTTAATTGTTACTGGAAGTCATGGAAAACACGGTCTTTCTTTATTGTTAGGCTCTACAGCAAATTCAATTTTGCATAATGCACAGTGTGATGTATTAATTGTACGTTCTAAGACTGATGCAAAGCATGCCAAGAAATAAATAAATCTATCCCCGCGCGCGGGGATAGATTTATGCGCGACCCGGTGGGTAAGCTGTTTGCAGCAAGAGATATCAGGTCGTTTTTGACCAAATCAATATTTTTCCTGGATGCCTCGAACGAGTCGAGGCACGTAGGGGAATTGGGCTTATACTGGCGGAAATAGATCCTGGAATTTAACTCTTGATTTAAGATGCAGTGCTTTGCGTCTCTTTTTTGATAAGTCGAATAATTTATAAATAATAATAGGCACAATAAAACTAACCATACCAATGTAGAAGGCAAGCTTATAAGTAGGATCTTTATTCAATACTAGGAAAAATAAAGCAATGCACATTAATACAATTGCCAAAATTCCAGTATAAGGAGAATAGGGGGTTACATAACGTAGATTAGCAATTGTATAACCCGCTTGATAAAGCCTGTTTCTAAATCTGATTTGGGATGTACATAAAGAAATCCAGGCCAGGGTACCCGTGAAACCAGATACTAGTAGTAACGCGATATAAAGCTGTGTTTGTCCGAAAAAGTAACCGACTCCTAAAAGAATCCATACCATAATCAGAGTGGCAATTACCGCATTTTGTGGAATTGAATTTTGGTTAAATTTAGCAAAAGTATGAGGAGCCATGCCATCACGGGCGAGTGCATTTAATGCGCGTACCGTGCCATAAAACCCAGAATTGGCACAGGATAAAGTAGCACTGAGGGTTACAAAGCTGGTTACGGTTCCAGCCCATTTTAAATCATACAGGTTCAGTGCATCGGCAAATACCGAATTCGATAAGCCAGCTTTTTGCCAAGGAAATATTAAAACAAGGCAAAATACAGGAATAATGTAGATAAACAGGATTCGGAAGGTCACATTACGAATTGCGTGAGGAATCATGCGTGCAGGATTCTCTGATTCACCTGCCGCAAGGCCGATAATTTCTGAGCCTTGATAGTTAACCAAGAGGAGAACCATAGCAGTTAATAAGGACATGACTCCATTGGGAAGTAAGCCGCCGTCACCTAAAATGTATTTGTTACCAATAATTCCAGCAGGTTCACTACCATGAATCAGGCCAAAGAAAATTAAAATGGATAAAACAACAAATCCTAATAAGGCCAGGATCTTTATTATTGCCAGCCAAAACTCTATTTCACCGAAGGTATCTATTTTGGCAAGATTTATGTAAGTAATTAACAAACCAAAGCAAATAGCCCAAACATAACCATTGACCCCGGTAAACATCTCCATGATGATACCTCCTGCAACGCATTCTGCAGGAATATAGGCCACCCAACTGATCCAGTAGGACCAGCCAACGCCACAGGCAACAGAGGGGGAAATAAAATCAGCGGTGTATGTTACAAAAGAACCTGAAATGGGGATTGCTACAGCGAGTTCGCCCATACACAGCATCGTTAAAAAAATAATTAGACCGCCAAGTATATAGGCTAGGAAAACAGCTGGTCCTACAAGATTAATTACTTCACCAGTACCTAAGAAATAACCTGAGCCAATAATTCCACCAAGGGCAATTAGTTGAACATGTCGGTCTTTTAATCTTCGGCTGTAACCACTTTCTTTAATGGGCTTAGTTTCTTTTGAATTACTATTATTCACGAGCTGTTTATTTCTCACATTGTTAGGGATACGCTCCAGGTTAAACATGATGAAGTAATGTTATATTCATCTCCAACATTTTAAAACTATTCTTTACTTAATAAACCAAGTAAAATAGTTTACAGCAAATACTAATTTCATTTCGAAGAAAATAAAAATACACCGCATGGTGTATTTTTGAGCATTCTTACCTATTTTTGACAAAAAAGCAAGAGGATTATAGGAAAAATAGGCTAAATATACAATAATTTATACAAATTTCTGCTCACACAGCCCCTAGATGCTAACCCTAAAATTCAATGTCGACGAGGCACTGGATTTTCTTTGCAGGAATCGCTGTATGGACTTGCTTTCCTCAGTAAATTAAGTGCATCATATCTACAATTTGCTATTAATTTGCGTTTTAGCAAAAATAATCTTTGAAACTCATGTTAACTGGGATAGTTTCATTAAAAAAAAATTGTTTTGATGTGCTAAATTTATCATAATGGGCGATTTTTCAATCGAAGGGTTCTATGTCACCAAAACAGCTTACAATCAATTTGTTAGAAGAGTTAGTTCATACCGCTGAGTTAAATCAAGAGGGTAAGACCGCTAATTATATTCCGGAATTAGAGAATGTTAATCAAGATTTGACAGCGATCGCTGTACAGCCATTAGGTGAGAGCTCTCTTTCTTATAGTAATTACCCCCTTCATCCGATAACCCTGCAAAGTACAGCGAAGATGATTCCTTTGATTGGATTACTTGAAGAATTTGGTAACGAACAATTGTTTGAATGGGTTAAGGTAGAACCTTCTGGCGATGATTTTGCTTCAATTACTCGCCTGGAACAATTTGGTCCTAAACCATCAAATCCTATGCTGAATGCGGGAGCAATCACTTTATGTTCACATATTCCGGGTAAAGGTGAGCAACAATTCAGATGGCTTGAACATTGGGTACAAAAATTGTTTAATCAACGTCTTAGTATTAATCCTTCAGTTTTTGCTTCTGAAAAGCGAACCGGAAGTCGCAATCGCTCACTCGCATATTTATTGGAAAGCAGACATAATCTTGGAACTGATGTTTCTGAAACATTGGATTTGTATTTTGCACTCTGTTCCTATGAAGCAATGTTAGAGCAAATGCTTTTCTTGCCTGCTTTGTTAGCCAATGGAGGGATAGTCCCAGACAGTGGTGAACGAATTCTTTCTACTGAAACGTGTAAAATTACTTTGGCAATTATGGCAACTTGTGGGTTATATGATGAAACGGGTACTCATATGGTTAAAACAGGGATGCCTGCTAAAAGTGGTGTATCTGGATATACTATTGCTGTGGTTCCAGGAAAAGCAGGAATCGTAGTGTTAAGTCCTAGAGTTAATACTAAAGGGAATAGTATACGGGGTGAAATTATGCTCGAAGGTTTATCTAAAGCAATGAATTGGCATTTCGCATTGCCTTACTAGGATGTAAAGAAGCCCGTCATCCAGAGGAGTTTACGACGAAACCATATAAATAGTTAACTTTGAAGTGCGGAATGCAAGATAAGATTGCAGGATAGAAATCCAGAGCAACAATGCGGATTCCAGCTTTTTTTGCGGTTTTATCCTTAATTGTTTAAGTATCGATTCTGATCGGTATGAGGGGTTCTACACGCAAACCCCATATACTAAAAATACTTTTGATCAATGAATTAAATACATACCTGGCTTCCCCTTTAATTCCCATATT
>Ga0206903_10157_pt1 | contig 22137 bp, 22 predicted proteins | sample Alteio_BWOrgHeat_45_FD_152959 | JGI IMG/M metagenome (GOLD analysis project Ga0206903, IMG submission 152959) | Enriched cells from forest soil in Barre Woods Harvard Forest LTER site, Petersham, Massachusetts, United States -... | ecosystem: Environmental > Terrestrial > Soil > Temperate forest >... | reverse complement strand
ACATCAAAAAATAACGGTTACTGAGATATATGTTAGTTTGCGCCTGGAGCAATCAGTTGTATCTCAACATTTAGCTATCCTGAGAAGAGCAAACATCGTGATAACTAAAAGGGAAGGAAAATTTATATTCTACTCTTTGAATTATTCCCGCATTCAGGAGATCAACAGCTTCGTTGAACAACTGGTTAGTTAAATAGCAGCCTGCATTTATAATACCATCGTAATTTTGCGAAAACTCTTTCTATGTATATAGAGCAATTATACACAGGTTGCCTAAGTGAGGCTGCATATTATATTGAAAGTGATGGTGAAGCTGCCATAGTTGATCCGCTTAGAGATATTGACCAATATATAGCGCTTGCAAAAGAAAGAAACACGATTATCAAATACATTTTTGAAACGCATTTTCATGCAGATTTTGTTAGCGGACATATTGATCTAGCTAAAATTACCGGTGCGCCTATTATCTATGGTCCTGGTACAGAAACTTCATTCGATGTTTACATAGCAAAAGACAATGAAACATTTCAACTTGGTAAAGTAAGCATACAGGTTTTACATACGCCGGGGCATACACTTGAAAGCAGTTGTTATCTGCTGAAAGATGAAGATCAAAAAGACTATGCCATATTTACCGGTGATACTTTATTTATAGGCGATGTAGGAAGACCAGACCTTGCGCAGAAAGGCGAGTCTCTTACGGTAAATGACCTGGCAGGAATTATGTATGATAGCTTGCAGAATAAAATTATACTACTTGCAGATGAGGTTATTGTTTATCCTGCGCATGGCGCAGGAAGCAGTTGCGGAAAAAATATCGGGCCACAAACTTCAAGTACTATTGGCAATGAGAAGGAATCAAATTATGCACTAAAAGTAAAAAGCAAAGAAGAATTTATCAATGCTGTTACCAACGGTTTAACTGAACCGCCTCAATATTTTTCTGTAAATGCGCTCATTAATAAACAGGGATACGAAAGCCTTGAAAAACTTTTGGAAAAAGGGTTACATCCCTTATCAGTTAAACAGGTTAACGATTTAATGAATAGTGACGATATAATTTTATTAGATACACGCAATTCATCCATATTTATTGAAGGCTTTATTCCCCATTCAATTTCTATTGGGCTTGATGGCAGGTTTGCTGAATGGGCAGGAAGTCTTTTATCATTTGATAAACCCATTTTAATTATAGCTGAATCCGGCACTGAAAAAGAAAGTATTGTAAGATTAACCCGGGTTGGCTTCAGCAAATTTACAGGCTATCTTGAAGGTGGTTTTGAAAGCTGGAAAAAAGCCGGCGAACCAATTGACCTGATCATTAACATAGAAGCTGATGAGCTTGCAATGGATATTCCTCACGATGACAGGCTGGTAGTAATAGATGTGAGGAGAGAAACTGAATTTGCTGACGGGCACGTAGAAAATGCAATCAATATTCCTTTAAATACCCTTATAGATCCTGCAAGTATGGCAAATATTGAAGAGGATCAAAATCTGTATATACATTGCGGAAGCGGCTATAGAAGTGTGATAGCTGCCTCTATTTTTAAACAACAAGGCATTCACAATTTATACAATGTAACCGGTGGCTGGAATAAAATAAAACTGGAAGATAAAATCAAGACAGAAAAAGAAGCCAGTGCGTTAAATTGATTTTTTATCCGATCAGCTTTCATCTGTATTAACAGGAATCTGTATGGTAAAACTGCTGCCTTTGCCCAAAATGCTGTCAACTTTTATTTTGCCCTTATGTGCATCCATTACGCTTTTTACATAGCTCATTCCTAAGCCAAACCCTTTTACATTATGAATGTTACCCGTATGAGCGCGATAGAATTTTTCGAATATGCGCTTGACAGTTTCTTTGCTCATGCCAATGCCATTGTCCTGCACCTGTATAATAAAATGTTTTGCGGTTTTATGTGTTGTTAGTTTTATTACGAGATTATCGCTTGAATATTTTATCGCATTGTCTATAAGATTAGAAAGTACATTAGTGAAATGAACTTCATCAATAGGCACTACATCATCAGCAGCATTCAACAGCATTTCAACTTTAGCTTTCTTTTCCTGCAACTGTAATTGGTAATTTTCAACGATTCTCGGGAGCAATTGATGAATATGTGTTGGTATAAGATTTAACCTGAATTCCTGTTTTTCCATCAAGGCAGCCTGGAGAATAGTTTCAACATGTTTATTCATTCTTTTATTTTCATCTTTGATGATGTTGTTGAAATACTGCCATTTGCTTTTATCATTAATTACTTTTTCATTTTTTAAAGCATCAACAGCGAGTGATATTGTTGCCAGCGGTGTTTTAAATTCATGCGTCATGTTATTAATGAAATCGCTTTTTATTTCACTCGTCTTTTTTTGATTCAGCATTGTTCTTACTGTTGTATAAAATGCAGCAATAATAATAAGCGTAAATAAAGCAGAGAAAACAACCATCCAGGTAAGTGATTGCCAAACCTGTGTTTTGAAATCAGGAATAATTATAAAGAGATTTTCATTTGCCAATAAACCTTCCATGCCAGTAGCCTCATCAGGTATAATAGGAATTACTCTTCTTCTAAAATGCAATGTGTCTGCAGATTCTGTATCAAAATGTTCGCTCTGCATTTCAAGCATAAAGTCATCTGAATTTGAAGTGATAGCAAATTCAAATCTAAGGCTCTGTAGCCCTTGTTTAGTAAATGCTTTTGTAAGTTTGTCCTGTATCTCTGCAGTGGTATAGCGATCGGAAATTGTAGGAGAACGGGATATGCTGAAGGAAAGGTCATCGGGGAATACCTGTAAGCCCTGGCGCTTGCCGAGCTTTAATCCACCCCCGGTCATTACATGTTTACTCAGATCCTCTGCAACGTCCAGCCCGGCTTTATCAACTTTATCAATAAAGCGTTCCTGCTGAATTACAAGCTGGTTCTTGAACCAGTTTACCTGGATGATAATAATGCCAACAAGAGAAAGTGAAATAAGTACGATTATTATTGGAAAAACCTTCTTCATTACAAACAAAGATATTTGCTGTAAATGCGTCCTGAAATTAATTGAAATATCTTTACCAGCACTTTAACTGCCATAAAATTATTACCACTACTTTTTTTTTCTGTTTCTATTTGTATTTTTAAGGATGGAAAAAATTCAGACTGGTACAATACTTATTGCTGATCCTTTTTTAAAAGATCCTAATTTTTTGCGAACGGTAATTTTTTTATGCGAACATAAAGATGAAGCCAGCTTTGGCTTTGTTATCAACAGAAAACTGGATCATGTAATCGGCGACTTGATGACTGAACTTGAAGGATGCGATTTTCCTGTTTTTTACGGAGGACCTGTTCAACAAAATACCATTCATTTTTTGCATCGAAAACCAGGATTGATAACGGGAGGTGAAAAAATTACAGATGAAATTTATTGGGGAGGAGAATTTGATGAAGTAGTTAGTTTACTGCATGAGAATAAACTATTAGCGGATGATATACGTTTATTTCTTGGTTACAGCGGATGGGGAGAAGGGCAGCTAACACAGGAATATGATGAAAATACCTGGATTACCACCTATGGCAATCCTTCATTGGTTTTTTCACAAGATGTTTCTTCTGTATGGAAAGAAGCCCTTAAACAAGTCGGAGGCAAATATGAACAGCTTATTCATTATCCAATAGATCCTCAGCTAAATTAATTCTATGAATAAAATCAATAAAAAAGACCGGAATTTCCGGCCTTTTTGTTTTATAAAGTTGATACAAGAATTATTGTTCGGTAACCTGGAAAACTATGTTTTGTTTTTGTCGATAGATTACATTTCTTCCATTCTGTATTGCAGCTACCCATTTGGGGCCTTTTTTGATCACGCGAACTGCTTCGTCAGCGCAACCATAGCCAGGATCATTTAAAGCCTGCACCTCAGAAATACTACCATCTTTTGATACGAGAAAAGAAACGGTTACTACATATCTGCCTGCCGGTGCACCATTATCCGCAGGTGTTTGTGCATTTAAATTACGCTCCAGATACTTACCCCAGTCGCCCGGAAATTTAGCCTCAACCTGTACACTGGTAAACTCTTTGTCGTAATCCTGTTCCTGTACTTTAGGAGCTTCCACCTTTCCTGTACCTTCATCCTTTGGTGCATCAACCACATCAGATTTTTCACCTTCCTGGTTAAAGGCGCCAATTTTAGTGTCATCCAGCTTTTCCTGCTCAGGCGGCTTTTCCTCAGGTTTTACTTCCTCATCCTTTACAATTTTAGGAGGAGTAAATTTTGTAACCTCAACCTTAGGTGGTTCTTTTGGAGGAGGAGGAGGTGGTGGTGGTTCATTTTTCTTATCCGGCTCTTTAATGTCTTCCAGCACCACATCTTTAACTTCCATTTGTTTTGGCTTGCTATCGCTGATTTTCTTTGCTATCACAGAGCCAACAAAAATTAAGAGGCATATGCCAAGCATAGCGATCAGCGACCTGACCATTCGCCTGTTATATGTTTTACGCAAATCATATGCGCCATATTCTTTATTCCTTCCTTCAAAAAGGATATCAAGAATATCGGCATTCATTATTTTATTCGCTTCCATTTACGATTAAGATTTAATTCTTAGATGCATATCATTCATGATTCCATAAACTACTGCTTGGGCGCTTCACCTTCTGTTCTTCTTATAAGCTGATCTTCTACATCTGCAATATCTACAACAGCATAACGCTTAACTACATTAATACTCATTTCATCAAGAATATCGATGAAATTTTTGTAAGTACTTTCATCATTAGGCTTAATTACCACAACAAAATTTGTATCTGCCGCTTGTTTCTTCCGGATAATCTCATCCCTGATATCTTTGAAGTTTGAAGATTTAAAATTGGATGCATCAGGAGCCAATTCTCCTTCATAGTAAAAAACATTATTGTCTTTTCCAAGAAGAATAGTAAGTGCACCGGACTGTTTAATTTTATTTTGATCTTCAGGTTTTACTTTATCATCAGGTAAAGCCAAACGCATAGCTGTTGGCTGACTTATCGTAGTTGTAAATACAAAAAATGTAATCAACAGAAATCCCAGATCTACCATTGGGGTTAAATCAACCCTTGTAGAAAGCTTTTTACCTTTTTTGACGCCGGGACCTTTTTTATGACCGCCGCCCGAAGTATCCATTTCTGCCATAACTCGGAATTTTAATTTTAAAAACTACATTTTCGAAGATTTGTTAGCATTCATATTTTCTTTATACAAATCTGTGCCTTGAGGAACATTTGCCTGATTCGTTACCATTTGAAACTTAAACTGATCATTTTTTTTGAACGCTGTAAGTATGTTTTTAAATACCGGATACTTAGCAACATTATCCCCTTTAAGAATCAAATCCATATGCGAGCCAGAATACGCTGCTACAGCAGCACGAACCCACTCGATCATTTGATTATTAGTGGTATCCTGTGCAGGAATTCCATTAGGAAGATTCTTTGCGGTAATCTGATCATTAGTAAGATGCGCCTGTTGTTTTAATTGTGCAAAGGGAACACCAATAAAAGGCTGCTTTACAAGAGCAGCAATTTCAGCATCAGTTAACCCAAGATTGTTTCTTTGATTTATATCCTGAAGCATAGCTTTTTTCTTATCCCTATCATCACTATTATCGGCTGTTGAAAGGTAGACATTACCTTGAGCATTCAGAGAAATCATAAGCACTCCTTTATCGGGTACAAATTTGTTGGCAACAGATTTTGGCGTTTGAATAGGTACTGCTTCCGATGGCTTTGGCTTTGTAGTTAAAATGAAGAAGGAAAGCAATAGGAAAGCAACATCACACATTGCCGTCATGTCAACTATCGTACTCTTCCTCGCAATTTTAGGTCTTGCCATTGTTTAGAATTTAGTTTATTATTTATAAGATGCCTTTGAATAAAAATTCCATAAAATTTTTACATCTTACTTATAATTTGAGGCAAAGCTTTGTGTTAAAGTAAATCCTGATTCATCAATGCCATAAGTAATCGCATCGATTTTTGTAGTAAACACATTATACATAATGATTGAAACAGCTGAAGTACCAATACCAAGCGCTGTGTTATATAAAGCTTCAGAAATACCTTGAGAAAGATGTGATGATGCATCACTGCCGCCTGTTTCAGCAAGTGAAGCAAATGAACGTATCATACCTATTACCGTCCCTAACAAACCAAGCAATGTTGCAACAGAAGCAATAGTAGAAAGAAATACAAGATTCTTTTCAAGCATAGGCAATTCAAGTGCTGTAGCTTCTTCTACTTCTTTTTGAATATTTAAAACTTTTTGTTCGGTAGAAAGCTCGTTGTTGCTGATCATTTCCCTGTATTTGCGCAAACCGGCTTTCATTACATTGCCAACAGCGCCTTTTTGCTTATCACAGGCAGCGATAGCCTTATCAATGTCTTTATTAGCAAGATTGTACTGTACGGTGCGAATGAATTCTGCGATGTTTCCCGTACCGGTTGCTTTGGTTACTGTAAGAAATCTTTCTATTACAAATGTTAGTACTGTTAGAAAACATCCTATCAGGATAGGCACAATGATACCTCCAAGATACATACGCGATAAAGCCGTTTTGGGGCCTTGATGATCTGGCCAAAAGCCACCCGATGGATCCGGAGTCGTAAAATTACCAGCATTACCAATTGCGAATCGCCATATAATGTATCCGAGAATGATACATGTTAGCGGTGCAAGCCATGAAATGGAGTTACGTGATTTTTTAGGTTGCACTGAAGAGATACTTTTTGCTGCTCCGGGAGCAGTCGGTTTTGTTTCAGCCATAACAAAATTGATTTTTAAATTTTTAAACTTTTGTTTTCAATTTATACTTTAAAATTTTTGACAACACATTTTTATAAGCAATCAATAGATTCCGCTCTTAAATGGGGTTGTAAATTAGTTAAATTCTTTAAAGCACCAAGTTTTGGCAATTTTATTTTTTTATTTTTTGTATCAATAGCTTCATCTGTCGATTTTTCAATCAGGCTTTTATTTTAAAACGCAACCGCGCCAACTTAAATTTGTTAGATTAATACATGAAAAATAAAATAGCGATAGCAATAACCGGAGCCAGCGGTTCTTTGTACGCAAAGCTTTTGCTTGACAAATTAATGGAACTTAAAAATCAATACCTGCAACTGGCGATCGTAATAAGTAATAATGCAAAAAAAATATGGGAAACAGAACTGGGTAATAAACAATATGCAGAATATGCAGCAAGTTATTTTGACAAATTTGATTTCAATGCTCCATTCGCATCGGGCTCTGCTCAATATAATATCATGATAGTTGTTCCCTGCAGCATGGGTACACTTGGGCGAATGGCATCAGGAGTGAGTGATGATCTTATTACACGCGCTGCTGATGTAATACTTAAAGAAAGGCGCAAATTGATCCTTGTTGTAAGAGAAACTCCCTATAATCTTATACATATTAAAAACATGGAAACACTTACGCTGGCCGGAGCGGTTATTTGTCCTGCAACACCGTCTTTCTATAGTCAGCCAAAAACAATTGAAGACGCCGCCTTAACAGTGGTACACCGCATCATTGACATTGCCGGTCTTGATTTGAATAGTTTTCGTTGGGGAAATGATGCGTAACATTTTTCATTACACTAAATGAAAAGCTTAATTACTATAGCTGCGATCGCATAGATACATGAAACGGCAAAAATGCCTTTCGCTGTTTCATCTCTGCGTGTGTTAAGATAAATGGTAAGCAACACAACATTTGCAAAAAGTGCGAATGTTGAAAGCGCAGAAAGAACGGCTTTCTGTGAAAGCAGCGCATGAATAAAATCCGCAATAGAATAGGTAGGATAAAACTTCCAGAAATAATATGCAAGCATTCCGAAAACCGGCGCGATAAGCCCGATGATAAATCCAAATAAAAGAGAATTTCTTTTCAAGACTTATGGGTTAAAGCTTTCTGCAATTTGGTTTTTAATTCATAGTTAGTCAAATCAAATTGTACGGGCACTACACTTATATAATTATTCTCTAATGCCCACACATCAGTATCTTTCCCTTTATCAAAATTCTGAAATTCGCCGGTCAGCCAATAATATTTTTTACCTGAAGGATCATGGCGTTCATCAAATCTTTCCTCATATTTTGCATAAGCCTGCCTGCAGATTTTTAATCCTTTTAAAACCTCCTTTGGCGCAGCAGGTATATTTACATTTAAACAAAGATGCTTATCTATTTTTTTGCCAAGCAATTGCTTTACTATGAGGTTTGCGTAATAAACAGCTCCGGTGAAATCTGCTTCAATGCTATAATCAAGCAAAGAAAAACCAATACTGGGAATACTTTCAATGGAAGCTTCCAAAGCAGCACTCATGGTGCCTGAGTAAATAACATTGATAGAATGATTAGCGCCATGGTTAATACCGCTTAAACAAATATCAGGTTTGCGATGCAATACTTTATCTACTGCAAGCTTAACACAATCTACCGGAGTACCGCTGCATTGATAGGCTTCTATATCACCAAAATTTTCAACTGCATTCATTCGTAACGGATGGCCAATGGTAATTGCGTGTCCCATTCCGCTTTGTGGTTTATCAGGTGCAACAACAATTACTTTTCCAAGATCTTTTACAGCCTCAGTTAATGCTTTAATACCCGGAGCAGTAACACCGTCATCGTTCGTTACAAGAATCACAGGCCTGTTCATTTTTATGCTTTTTGATTTTGCCATAAAGGATATGCAAGATAATATATGTTTAAACTATCAAACATCTTAAAACAAAACAGCCCTGAAATTTCAGGGCTGTAATTCTTCTAATTATTATAAAAGAAAATTCAATTTTATTGTTTAATAAACTTAAGAGAGGTAACGATTTTATTGTTTTGTGATACTACAAGAAAATAACTGCCTGCTGCAATATCCTGAATGGTCTAATTTAAAATATCATTTGAAGCTTGAATACTGTTTACAATTTTGCCATTAGCATCTACAATACGCAATACAGAATTATCATTTCCAGGACCTTTTATTGTAAGAACATTTGTTGCAGGATTTGGAGAAATGCTTAACGGGATTGCAAATTCTACATTTACAATTCTTGAACAGGAAAACTTGCCATCCTTATCCACTTGTTTAATTCTATAATAATTTTGATCACTAATAAAGTTGAAATCTTCAAAACCATATTGTTGTATTTGGGAAGAGTTGTCATTACTCTTACTTCGCCAATTTCAGAAAAATTTATTCCATTAGAACTTCATTCAATAGAAAAGTAATTATTATTAAGTTCCATAAAGAATCTTGCAAATTAACTTGCGCTAAAATTCTTGCAGGAAAAATTAAAATAATGTGAGTTTGGTTTAAGCATGAAGTAATCCTAAAAGGATTAAATTTGAATAGCCCCGTAAGAATTACGAGAGAATAAATGTGTAAAAGACATTGAACCACACAGGGTTCAATTAATTGATCCTGATATTCAGCCTCTGATGTAATCAGAGGCTTATTTATATTAAGACACTCCAGGCTTATCCCCAATTCACGTTATTTAGCATGATAGTATTGGCCTGGCTATACACCTGATATACACCTGAGTGCCTTTTACTATGGAGTTGACAGGGAGCTGACAGGGGTTTGGTAAGGAGTAATATCTCTATAAGGTTACTATAAGGTTACTGTAAGGTTACTATAATGTTACTATAAGGTTTCTATGAAAGTGAAGCAGAATGGAAAGGAATGTACTGTTTTATACAGTTATTTACAAACAGGATATTGTGGTATGTAAAATAAGTATAAAGCCCGGAATGGCAAAAAAATTGGCGAATATATAGACATTAACAAAAACAGCCCTGAAATCTCAGAGCTGCTTACTTATAACTTATGACTTAAAACTTACTTGTACTGTGGCATAATACCTTTAGCCAGTTCAACCATTTGCTTTATTCCATCATCAGGCAAATTACCTTTCTTAAATTCAGCCAATACATTCGGCAATTTGTTATCCATTTCCATTAAGAAATGTTCCTGAAATGCTTTTACATTTTTTACTGCAACACCTTGTAATAAACCTTGTGTTCCCAGGTAAATAATAGCAACCTGTTTTTCAACAGCGAATGGTGAGTACTGCGGTTGCTTTAATATTTCTACATTACGTGCGCCTTTATCAATAACCAGTTTTGTAGCAGCATCAAGGTCGCCACCAAATTTTGAGAAAGCTTCCAGTTCACGATACTGTGCCTGGTCAAGCTTTAAAGTACCGGCAACTTTTTTCATTGATTTGATCTGCGCATTACCACCCACACGGCTTACAGAAATACCCACATTAATGGCAGGGCGAATACCTGAATTGAATAGATTTCCTTCTAAAAATATCTGTCCGTCTGTAATAGAAATTACATTGGTTGGAATGTATGCTGATACGTCGCCTGCCTGTGTTTCAATGATCGGTAATGCTGTTAATGAGCCTCCGCCTTTTACAAGATGTTTTATGTTATCAGGCAGATCATTCATTTCGCTTGCTACTTTATCATTCGTGATAATTTTTGCAGCACGCTCCAACAAACGGCTATGCAGGTAGAACACATCACCGGGATATGCTTCACGGCCCGGAGGTCTTCTTAATAACAATGATACTTCGCGATAGGCAACTGCCTGTTTTGAAAGATCATCATAAATGATCAAAGCCGGCCTTCCTGTATCACGGAAAAATTCACCGATAGCTGCGCCGGCAAACGGAGCATAGAACTGTTGCGGAGCAGGATCGCTTGCAGAAGCTGCAACAATGGTTGTATATGCTAAAGCGCCATTGTCTTCCAGTATTTTCATTACACCGGCAATAGTTGATGCTTTCTGGCCGATAGCAACATATATACAATAAACAGTTTTGCCAGCATCGTAAAATTCTTTTTGATTGATAATGGTATCAATACAAATGGCTGATTTACCTGTCTGCCTGTCACCAATTACCAACTCACGCTGCCCGCGTCCAATAGGTATCATCGCATCGATGGCTTTGATACCAGTTTGCAAAGGTTCTTTAACCGGTTCGCGATAAATAACACCAGGCGCTTTACGTTCTAAAGGCATTTCAAACAGTTCGCCTGTAACAGGCCCCTTGCCATCAATAGGTTCACCCAAAGTGTTTATTACACGGCCAACCAACCCTTCACCAACTTTAATTGAAGCGATCTTACCGGTGCGCTTTACTTTCGCGCCTTCACTAATGTTGCCGGATTCGCCCATCAGTACCACACCTACATTATCTTCTTCAAGGTTAAGTGCAATTGCCTTTACGCCGTTCTCAAATTCAACAAGCTCGCCGCTGCTCACATTATTCAAACCGTAAATGCGTGCAATGCCATCGCCCACCTGTAATACAGTACCCACTTCTTCAAGGTCAGCGGCAGCATTAAAATTGCTTAATTGTTGCCTTAGTATCGCTGATATTTCATCAGGTTTTATATCAACCATAATATACCCCCATCCCCTAAAGGGGAGTTTAGTTTATAATTATAAAATTTATTTCCATTATTCAAACAAAAAGCTTGTTTATTAAGAATGACCTTTATCCCTCCCTTTAGGGCTGGGGCTGCACCTATCTTATGTTCTGAACAAATACATTTCGTTCTTTAAACTGCTTTGATACATCTTTCAGATGACGCAGTACAGATGCATCAACCAGGTTATTATTGAACTCTAAAACAAATCCGCCGATCAACGCATCATCAACTTCAGATTCAAGCTCAATGTTTTCCAGGTTCGCTTCTTTTTTCACCTTGGTGATAATTGCATTTTTAAGCTCATCACTTATTTCCGTTGCTGTAGTAAGCTTCACTCTATGAATGCCCTTTATTGTATTGTATTGTTCGACAAATGCAGTAATAATTTCAGGCATATCTTCTTCACGGCCTTTTGATATCAACAGCTTTATAAACGCGTCTGTCAATTGTGATATCCTGCTTTTTGCGATCGCATCAATGATAGCCTGCTTTTTACCGGCAGGTACAACCGGGCTTTGCAACAGGTTAACAAAATCACGATTGCCGGTGCAAACCTGTTTCAGAAACTGCATGTCTTTGAACACAGTTTCCAATTGGTCTCTTTCAATAGAAAGATCAATTAAACTTTTTGCATATCGTGCGGCTAAACGCGGATTAGGCATACCCCAAACCCCTAAAGGGGCTTTGCTTTCTTCCCTAATGAAAGCATTTAATTAAAATTTTAAATTATGAATTTCAAGACTCCCTTTAGGGTAGGGGCTTTAATTCAATTTTACTTCTTCAGACAATTGCCTGATATAATTTTCCTGCTTTGTTTTATCATTCAGTTCCTGGCGTAAAACTTTTTCTGCAACTTCTATCACCAATGCACCAACCTGGTTTTTAAGATCAGTGAGCACTGCATTTTTTTGCTGATTAATAGCACTCTGTGCGTCAGCCAGAATTTTATCGTATTCTGTCTTTGCTCTTTCTTTTGCTTCAGCTATCATTTTATCTGAAGTGTTCTTCGCATCTTTAAGCATGCTGGCTCTTTCCTCACGTGCCTGGACAAGCAGAGCTTCATTCTCGCTTTTCATCAGTGTCATTTCTGCTTTTATTTTTTCAGCAGATGACAGTGCATCAGCAATGGTTTTCTCGCGTTCACTTAAACCATTAATGATAGCGGGCCACGCAAATTTTTTAAGAAGATAGAATACAACCAGAAACGCAAGCAGCGTCCATACAATCAATCCTAAAGCCGGTTGAAGTAATTGCATAAATTCAGTTTGAAATATGAAACAGCTTAATCAAACAATCAAGCATTGCATATTGTTTATAAAACTGCATTATATGAAAATAGAATGCAGTGGAATATTTATTTCAGGATCATAGCTAAGAAGCCAACGATAACACCGAACAGTGCAACACCTTCTACCAACGCAGCGGTAAGGATCATGTTAGCACGGATATCGTTTGAAGCTTCGGGCTGGCGTGCGATTGATTCAACAGCACCTTTACCAATTTGACCAATGCCGATGCCTGCACCAATTGCAGCTAAACCTGCACCGATAGCACCGCCCGCATTTGCAGTAGCATCCAGAAGAATAACATTCATTAAATCCATAGTTGTAGTTTATATTGATTAAAAAAATTAAACGATTACAGCATCTTCATGATGTTCAGCATCATCATGCCCTCCTTCAAATGCCTGGCCTATAAAAACCGCTGTGAGGTTTGTAAATATGTAAGCCTGTAAAAAGGCGACAAGCAATTCGATAAAATAAATAAATATAGTAAATGCAATTGATAAAGGACTTGCACCCCAACCTGCTGCTGCGCTTAAACCAGCGAAAATAAAGATCAGTGATACAAGGCATATTATCAAAATATGACCTGCTATCATGTTTGCAAAAAGACGAATCATTAATGCGATAGGCTTAATAATTATGCCTAATATTTCAACCGGTATAAGAATAAGTTTTACACCAAAAGGTACTCCCGGAGGCCAGATAATATGCATCCAATAATGCGAGTTGGTGCTGAACATTATCACTATAAAAGAAATAACTGCAAGCACTAAAGTGAAAGCAATATTACCTGTAACATTTGCCGTACCTGGAATTAAACCAACCAGGTTATTAATGAGAATGAAAAAGAAAACAGTTAGTAAATAAGGAAGGTATTTTTTGTATTTCTTTTCACCGAGGCAAGGCTTTGCCAATTCATCTGTTACAAAAATAATAACAGGTTCAATTAAGCCTTGGCTGCCCTTTGGCGCAGATGTAACACCCAGACCTTTTTTATACTTGTTGGCGATTGAAACCATTACCCAAACCAAAAGCGCCAATGCAATGATCATTTGTACAACATTGCGGGTCAGAGAAAAATCATATACTTTAACACTGTTATCAATCCGGCCATTACTATCTACGGCAACAATTTGCCCGTTATTATATTTATCAGAAGAAAGATGTTCGTCTTCTATTGTTTTGGAAGTAATTAGCTTATACCCATCATATATGTTTTCGCCATGATCAAACTTTGAGAACATAAATGCTGTTAAGCCTCTTTCGGAAGAATAAAGAATAACCGGCAACGGAACAGAAGCTTCATGTTCTGTACCATCACTGCCTTTAAAAGAAAAGAAATGAAATTCATGCGCATCTAAAACGTGACCGAAAATTACATCATTAGCATCAAAGCCTTTTTTCTCTTCGTTCCTGGCATTCTGTTCTGTTTCAGGCGTTTGATCCTGGGCAAAAATAGAAATGGAAAAAAGCAAGCAGAAAAAGCTGAAACCCGCTACCAGTAAAGATTTTACGCATTTTAAGGTCATATATGGCCCCGAAATTTTGCGCAAATATACAGGTATGCAACTAAATAACGAAACGATACAGGCAAAATAAACATGCCGGTTCACTTAATGAGTGCAACTTTCAAAACCCCATGCACAATCTGTCATGCAACTAAATTTTAAGCCAACTAACAGTTTATATTTTTTGGTAGTTAATTTGATAGAACATTACAAAAAAAATTATGGAATGGAGAGGTCGCCGCGAAAGCGATAACGTTGAAGACCGCCGCGGATTAACCGGCGGACATTATGCCATAGGCGGAATCGGCGGATTGATAATTGCTGTAATCATTTACTTCCTGGGAGGCGATCCCAGCCAGGTTATAGATCAAAATCCGCCAGATCAATACGCGCAAAGCAGCAAGGCCAGCGACCCGAATGATACATTAAGAAGCGAGATAGCTGTTATACTTGCTGATACGGAAGATGTATGGGACTCTCTTTTTACCGGCATGCACAAACACTATGTTGATCCTAAACTGGTTTTGTTCACCGGCCAAACACAGGCAGGATGCGGCTTTGCCAATTCAGCCACCGGACCTTTTTATTGCCCTGCTGACCAAAAAGTATACATCGATCTATCCTTCTTCGATGAGTTAACCTCCCGCTTCGGCGCAGAGGGCGGAGATTTTGCTATGGCGTATGTGCTGGCACATGAAGTAGGCCATCATGTTCAAAACCTGTTGGGCATATCCGATAAGGTCGACCACCTGCGTTCGCAGTTAGGTGATAAAGAATTCAATAAAACAAGTGTGAAGGTTGAATTACAGGCTGATTTTCTTGCGGGCATTTGGGCGCATTATGATCAAAAAATGAAAAACATACTTGACTCGGGAGATATAGAGGAGGCATTAAGCGCGGCCAGTGCTGTGGGTGATGACCGGCTTCAGAAAGAAACACAAGGCAATGTTGTACCCGACTCATTTACACATGGCACTTCACAACAAAGAATGTATTGGTTTAAGAAGGGATTTACAACCGGCGATCTAACTCAGGGTGATACCTTTAACGACCCCAGTCTTAATTAAAATATTTAAAAAAATATTAAAATCATAGATTGGCATAAACTTTTCTGCATTCATTTGTTCAATAACAAAAATGAATACTTATGAATACTACGGAAAGTATTAAATTAAATTTCGACTACCAAAACAGGCATTATTACGGGGAAGCAGTACCTGCGTACGCAAAACAAAGCAACGAAACGCCTGCATTTGATATTTATCTTGATAATGAATATAACGGCACTATTGTAAAAACTAAAGACAAATGGACATCTGACAATCATTTTGACAGTGGTTTAATAGCGGTTATTGGCGCTATAATTATTACGCTATTAATGAGCATGTAAAAATCAATAATCAGAATTCAAGCCTTATTCCACCGAAATAATTTCTTTTTGGCGCAGGATTGTAATAACGGCCGCCAATCGCATTCAAATCATTTCCTAAACTATAATTTTCATTCAATAGATTATCAATACCAAAATAAAAATCAAGAACTGTTTTATTCAATTGCTTTTTAAAACCAAGTTTAACCTGCAGCAATGTATAACTATCCGCATAAACATCATTGGCATCTGTAAGCGGAATGGAAGAAGTAAAATTAAAATTCGAAATAAAATAAATTCCTGGTTTAGTATACACATCCACCATAGTAACATTAACATATTCCGGAACTCCCGTTAAATGATTACCTGAATAATCTTTGGTTCCTGAGATATAATTATTGAATTTATATGGCTGATATGCAAAGCTGTTTGATAAAGCAAGACTTTTTATAAAATGATCATTGCTGCTGATGATATAGGTCTGCAACCAAATCTCGACACCATTTTGTTTTGTGCCCCCTGCATTAATAAAATAACCTGCACCGGTGCTGTCTTGCTGCTGCACGATGGCATTTTTTAAATTGAATGAATAAACAGAAGCATCAAATTGCAAACGGCTTTTAAAAATATTCCCTTTGAAGCCTCCTTCAATGTTCCAGCCATATTCAGGCTGAAGGTCATAAAACTGGTTGGTTGAAGGCCGCACTTCTGCCAATGTTGGTGGAGAAAAACCTTTTGAAAGAATGGCATATAATGAAACATTTTTTTCAATCTTATACAGCAGGCTCAATCTTGGTGCAACTAAGATATTTGTATTCTGGTGCTGCCAGTAATTATAAACCGAATCTGAAACACGGTTATATTTCAGCAGTTGTTGATTGGCGCTTACACCAACCTGCACAGTAAATTTTTTAAAGGTCATGTTGAGTTGTGTAAATAAAAAATATTGCATCACGTGTACATCATCCTCGAATTGCAGGCCGCCGGGCATGCCACCGTTATTGTCCTTATCAGTTATATGAGAAATATTCTGTTGCCACTCCGCTCCGGTAAGCCATTGCAACCTTGAAGTATTCATTTCAAAAACTGTCCGGGCTCCATAGTTTAACTCATCACGATGTTCATAATTTGTAATAAAAGGATTTTCAAAATCTGTATGATTGATCGTTGCAGTTGTTGTATTGCTCCACGTACTACTAAAAGCTGAATGCAAACTCAAACCTGCAAAACCGGTTTTGTTGTATACGCCTGCCTGTTGCTCAACAGCGCCGGGCAAAGTTGCTGTAGGCTGTCGCGCCAAAGTTGGTAAAGAATCCATTTGCTGTTTGGTAATACCGCCGGGTGTTTCATAACGAAGATTTGTATAGAATAACAATGCAGATAATTGTTCTTTAGTATTAATGTTCCAGTTTAAATTTCCCTGTAATGCATCTTTGCGCATTGCACTTTGCTGGCGGTAACCATCGTTCTGATAATGGCTTTGCTGTAAGCTGAAAGAAATATTTTTTGACTGATGATCATAATTGATTTGTTCATTCAATAAACTATAAGAACCTGTTTCAATATTTGCGCTGACGTTATTACCCCCTTTAGGGCTGGGGTATAGATCACTTTTTAATAAAACAGCACCGCCGGTATTGACTCCATACATACTGCTTGCAGGGCCTTTTACAATTTCAATAGATGAAAGCTGGCTGATGTCAATAAGATTCAGATAAGTGTTACCTCCGGCATCCGTTAGCGGAATATCATTCCAATAAATTTTTACATCCCTGATCCCAAAAGGAGAACGCAATAAACTGCCGCGTATAGATAAACGATAACTGCCGGGGCTTCTTTCTTCCATTCTTACACCGGCAACCGTATTTAAAACAGGAACCAAAGTTTTATTATCGAAACGCTGCAGTGAATTTTTATTGATGAGTGCAATGGCAGCAGGTACATCTTTCCAGTTAGCAGCGCCACCAAATGCTGTTACAGTAACGGGTTCAAGGATAGATGTGTCTGCAAATTTTTTGGTTGAATCTGTTTGTGCTTTAAGTGATGTGAACAGTAAACTGTGAACAGTGAGCAGCAACAGCGGTTTAATCAATCGTTTTGTTGATACGAATTTGAAACCGAAGCTGACATGAAAATATGCAGCACAAGTGAGTGACACAACCATGAAGCCATAAAAAACTATAGCTGGTATCATAAAAAATAAAAATCCCGATGTTTTAAAACACAAACATCGGGATAAATTCTTCACTCCCCTTTAGGGGTTGGGGCTTTATTTCTTCATATACATCACATCCTTCACCAGCTTTACAGTTCGTGGAATGTCAGGAAGATATTCTGCAACGAGGTTAGGTGCGTAGTGCATGGGTGCATCAGCGCTTGTAAGGCGAAGCACCGGTGCGTCCAAATAATCGAAACCTTCTTTTTGTATGCGGTAACCTAATTCAGAAGCAACACCGCACATGGGCCATTCTTCAGCAACGATCACCAGGCGGTTTGTTTTCTTTACGCTTTCCAAAACTGTCATCCAATCCAGCGGGCGTATGGTGCGCAGGTCAATTACTTCAGCGTTTACATTTTCTTTTTCCAATTCAGCAGCAGCGCCCAAAGCCACTTTCATCATTTTATTAAATGAAACGATGGTTACATCGGTGCCCTGTTTTTTTACATCAGCCTTGCCGAGTTCGATATAATATTCTTCTTCAGGCACTTCGCTTTTATCGCCATACATCACTTCGCTTTCCATGAACATCACCGGGTCTTCTTCGTAACGGATAGCTTGCTTTAATAAGCCCTTTGCATCGTAGCCGTTGGAAACAGAAACTACTTTCAAGCCCGGGATGTTTGCATACATATTTTCAAATGCGGTTGAGTGTTGTGCGCCTAACTGGCCGGCGCTGCCGCCAGGCCCGCGAAATACTATGGGGCAACCAAGCTGGCCGCCGCTCATTGCCAGCATTTTAGAAGCTGTATTCAATATTTGGTCAAGTGCAAGCACAGCAAAATTCCAGGTCATGAATTCAATAATAGGGCGCAAACCATTTTGTGCAGCACCAACACCAATACCGGAAAAACCCAATTCGGAAATAGGTGTATCAATGATACGTTTTGGCCCAAACTCTGCCAGCATACCCTGGCTTACTTTATAGGCGCCGTTATATTCAGCTACTTCCTCACCCATTAAAAAGATACGATTGTCTCTTCTCATCTCCTCATTCATAGCTTCACGCAAAGCTTCACGAAATGCAATTTGTCGCATAGAAAATTTTTAGCGCGGCAAAAATAATGTTTAAAAGTTTAAGGTTTAAAGTTTCATTATTTGAGGGTGCATTTAAAATTGTCGCTACTCTATTATCGGAGTGATCTGATTTGAACCACATGAGAAAATAGTGCATATCCCGCACGTACAGGACCACACAGATTCTATGCGAAAACCTATGTTTCTAACACATGAGCTGGTGAAACCTGTGCAGAGCGCTGCCTGTTACTTTAAACCTTTTTGGAGATGCCTGCTGCTATACACTTGAAAAAAGTGGCTTGGAAACCGGACAGGAATAGTATTGATCTTTGTAAAAGATCATTTACGGGCCTGAATGCCGCTGAGAGATCAAATCCAACCTTAAGGCATATTAATTTGTAATATAACCGTTATTTCTACGATATTTCTTCGATTCAATAGATCGAAGTTATATCGAAGAAATAAGCTAAACATACCGATGAGGGATTTTCCTGTTATACTTAAAAATTAAAATGCACAGACCAATTGACTTTATATTCGCGCTGTTTAAAATTTGAATATGCATGTCACCCGGTAAAATATTGAAAAATTCAGCTTGCAGCTTACTATTATTATTGCTTTTAAAAAACATAAAAGCCCAAACAGGCGATACTTTAATTTATCCTGACGAAAAACATTTTAAGAATATTCAACAAGTTAACTTTTAATGGTGACAATGCCGAAGCTTATTGGAGTTTTGATGATAAGCAGCTGATCTTTCAACGTAAAAATGAAAAAGAAGGCATTATGTGTGACCGCATGTTTATAGGAATGATACCGCAAAACGGTAAAACATTTCAGTTCAGACAATTGAGCAGCGGCAAAGGCAGAACAACATGCGGTTATTTTCTTCCGGGTGGCAAACAGGTTATTTATGCATCCACTTATTTAGGAGGTGATAGCTGCCCGCCGGTTCCGGACCGTTCAAAATATAACAACCGTTATCTCTGGCCGATCTACGATAGTTATGATATTTTTTTAGCGGATACTTCGGGCAAAATAACCAGGCAGCTTACTAACACAAAAGGTTATGATGCTGAAGGAACATTATCACCCGACGGAAAGAAAATGATCTTTACTTCTGTACGCAATGGCGATCTGGATCTGTATATCATGGATCTGCGAACAGAAAAAGTTACCCAGATAACGCATGAATTAGGTTATGACGGTGGGGCATGGTTTAGTCCTGATGGAAAGAAAATCGTATGGCGTGCAAGCAGGCCAAAAACACCGGAAGAAATTGCAGACTATAAAGATCTTTTAAGCAAAGGTTTGGTAGCGCCTACACAAATGGAAGTGTTTATTGCCAATGCTGACGGAAGTGATCAGAAACAGATAACGCATCTTGGCCAGGCAAACTGGGCCCCTGATTTTACGCCTGAATAATAAACAGTGAATAGTATTGAAATGCATCCAGATATTTATCATTATTTGTTGTTCATTGTTTATTAATCATTGTACATTATTCATTCTTATTTAGTTTTGTTTTAAAGGTAAATATGACAAGCGTTAGCATACAACCGTGGTTAACTGTTTACCATGTTGAACATGCTGTAACATTTTATATGGCCGCATTTGATGCACAGGAAACATACAGGCTTGATTCACGGGAAGGATCAATAGTACAGCTTTCGGTAAATGGTGCAGCGTTTTGGCTCAGCAGCGGTTCAAATGCTGATGAAAATATATCGCTTCAGGCCAATAATATCAGGATGATTCTTATTGTTGAAGATGTAGAAGATATTTTTAATAAGGCAATAGAAGCAGGTAGTAAAATGATAAATCAGCTTACAGAAAATCATGGCTGGATAGTGGGAAGGATCGAAGACCCTTTTGGAATGCATTGGGAAATAGGAAAACAAACAAATTAAATACTCAAATCATGAACACTTTTATTCTCGGAGTACACAATTTATTGCGCTGGTTAATAATAATATTATTAGTTATAAATATTATAAGGCATTTTGCTGCCATTCAAAAACCTTTTGCAACAATTGATAAAAAGCTCGGTTTATGGCTGATGATCGCTGCACATACACAGCTATTGATTGGCTTATTCGAATGGTTTGCCGGCGCATACGGCTTGAAAAGCTTTATAAATAACGGTGCGTCGGAAGTGATGCAAAATGGCACAGAACGTTTTTTTGCAGTCGAGCACACTGTTAGTATGATAATAGCCATTGCTCTGATAACTATAGCAAGAGGCATATTCAGAAAGCAGATTCCTGATGGTAAAAGGCATCGCCGCTGCATATTGTTATATATAGTTGCGCTGGTAATAATTATTGCTATGGTTCCCTGGCCCGGTATGGAAGGAATCGGCAGAAGCCTCATGCCTAAATTTTAGCAGGGCTCCTCCCACTCTACTCCCTGTCAGCCCCCACTCTGCTCCCTACTTACCCCCTATTTACTGCGTGGTTTCCCTCTGGGATCGCTTTTGCAAAAACAATGATAGCTGTAGCGTGTAAGAAATTGATCCGTTAAAAGCAAAAGACCGACCGGCTGGTTATGATGGTATAAATATACCGGTTTGGATTCATTATAACGGTTATTCTACAATAATTTTCGTGTATATAAAGCTGCTTCAATCTTATCCTGGAACATTCAGTTGTTACATCTGAATATTTTATTTTAATCATCGGATTAATAATTTAATAACGGATCTATTTGTAATTAGCATACCGTTTTCTTTGAAAATTGTTCCATAATCCTTTTTTTTGCTGAAACCTATCAAAATCCTTGACCTAAGAAATACTAATGATTTTTATATTTTAGTATTTGATAGTGTGATACTTAAATACAAACGATCTTAGCTTGCCTTTATTTATTTACGTGCCCGGGAGTAATAGAATTGCTTCTAACGAATCTTTTTGTTGCTTTCTACGTATGCAATATCAATCTGCGCTTACTTATTGTAAGTGAGAGCGGCGAAGCCGTAATTAAAAGATTATTCTTTAATTAAAATTCCTGAATGTTGAAAAGAAAAAATATTTTGGTGCTAGGAGATTCTCATGCACTTATGTTTAATTCGAAGTATCTAAAATATACCTGCGCAATACCGAAGATCATCACTACAAAAAACTGGCATAGTTTTCTGATGTTTCTCAAATAACATTTAATTTGAAATAAGAAAAAATATTTATATATACCGGCCTGATCATCATAAAGATGATAATCCATACTTTGAAAAATGATTTTTTATTTGCATTTTTGGCG
>Ga0206903_10156_pt1 | contig 22158 bp, 17 predicted proteins | sample Alteio_BWOrgHeat_45_FD_152959 | JGI IMG/M metagenome (GOLD analysis project Ga0206903, IMG submission 152959) | Enriched cells from forest soil in Barre Woods Harvard Forest LTER site, Petersham, Massachusetts, United States -... | ecosystem: Environmental > Terrestrial > Soil > Temperate forest >... | reverse complement strand
AAGGCACAAAGAATCCGGTCATACTTGTTGTAAATGCAGGAAGCGCTGTAGATGTAAAAGAAGTTGAACCGTATGCAGATGCAATTATCCTTGCATGGTACCCGGGTGAAGAGGGCGGCAATGCTTTGGCAGATATTTTATTGGGGAAAGTTTCACCATCCGGTCATTTGCCGGTTACGTTTTATACTTCGGTTGATGAATTGCCGCCGTATAATAATTATGCAATGAAAGGCAGAACCTATCGCTATTTTAATGGCGCTGTTGAATATCCTTTTGGTTTTGGGATGAGTTATACAAAATTTGATTATGCATGGATGAATAAGCCTGTTGTAACAAAAGACAGCATTTTATTCAGTATAAAAATAAAGAACACCGGTAATTATGATGGTGACGAAGTTGCGCAGGTTTACATACATTATCCGCAACAAAATGATATGCCGCTTAAAGAGTTGAAAGCATTTAAAAAGCTTTCATTAAAGATGAATGAAGAAGGAATTGCATCCTTCTCTGTTGCTTTGTCAGAATTAAAAAAATGGAATGATGCAACGAATGCATGGAAATTATACAACGGCGATTATTCAATATCGATCGGAAGCAATTCCGCCGATGAAAGATTATCTGCATCAATAAAATTGAAATGATCACTTGATATGAATAGCAGGGTCTTAAATACTTTTTGAAGCAATTCTATGGTTTTTCTTCTTTGCTAAAATGTGAAGAGTACACATTTTGCACTTAAGTTTCAACATACGACAGAACCGGGGAAATGATAATGGGTTTAATGGCACTTATCCTTTATAAGAAGAAATGCTGATGGTTCTTTAGTGATTTTTGAGCAAAGGCCCTGGTATAGTTAACCGGATCCGGGCGCCAACCCTTTCTATTGTCAGGCAAAAGATAAAATGCCGCATGTTTTCATGAATCGGAAACTACAGACAATTATTCTGAAATATAAGGAAAAGATAAATTATTTCATTTTAGAAATGTGTAAAAAATACATAATGCAGAATATGTACCATTTACACATTAAATTTTTTTTACTTTTTTTGGATAAGCTGCAATGAATTGTTAATTTTAGTTGTCCTATTTGGTTACTATTTATTCATCACCTCTTAACATTTCTTATGAGACGACAACTCGATTGCACATGTGCACGCATATGCACAACATTTTTGTTATTCTTTTTTTTAAGTTTCTCTGCGATTGCTCAAAAATCAGTTGCAGGTAAAATCACCAATGCAAAAGATGGTTCACCCATTGGCTTTGCAACAATAACTGTTAAAGGAACCAACGTTGCAACAGTATCCAATGCAGATGGTTCTTTCATGATTAATTTACCCGCGGATAAAACAACACTTATTGTTTCTTCAGTTGGTTTTACTACTATCGAATCCCAGGTTACAGGAAGCGTGGCAGACATCAAGCTGGCAGAAACCACTTCTTCATTAGATGAAATTGTTGTTACAGGGTATACTGCACAAAAAAAGAAGGATATTACCGGTGCAGTAGCTGTAGTTGATGTAAAAAATTTAAAGGCCATTCCAAGTGGTAATCCCGATCAAATGTTACAAGGGCAGGCTGCCGGCGTACAGGTAATAACTTCCGGACAACCCGGCGCTGGTTCCCAGATCAATATACGAGGCATTACTTCTTTTGGAAATAATGATCCCTTGTACATTATTGATGGTGTGCAGGCAAGCCTTCATGACATTAATCCCAATGATATAGAATCCATACAGGTGTTGAAAGACGCCGGATCGGCTGCTATATATGGTGTGCAGGGCTCTAACGGGGTAATTGTTGTAACAACCAAGAGAGGAAGGGCGGGTAGAACTGCAGTTAATTATGATGGGTATGTTGGTGTACAGGAGCCTCTGAGCGGTAACCCTTTACACTTGCTTAATGCTCCGGAAATGATGCAATTGGCTCAGAAAGTGGGTGATGGAACTGATCTTTATGGCGATAGCTATGCTATTCCTGACTATTTATATAGTGACCAGGTTACAGGTGTTAGAGGTACCGGAAACGCAGGAGATCCTGCGGTTGATCCATCAAAATACTATTTCGATCCTTCACATGCAGCAGATTATTTTATAGCGAAAACAAATAAAACCGGCACAGACTGGTTTCACGAAGTATTCAAGCCGGCTTTACAACAAAGCCATACCATCTCCGCAAGTGGGGCAACTGATAAAAGCTCATACCTGTTTTCACTAAATTACCTGGATCAGCAGGGAACTGTAGTAAACACCTATTTAAAGAGATATTCTGTCAGGATAAATACCATGACAACCGTAAAAAATATAATAAGGATTGGAGAAAATGCTTATATATTTTATAAAGACAATCCACAGGTGCCTAACCTTTGGGAAAATAGTATCATTGCAGGAGTGTATGGCGCCTTGCCGATTTTACCGGTATATGATATTGCCGGTAATTATGCAGGCGCTTATGATGGCCCGGGTCTTGGAAATGCGGGTAATCCCGTAGCAGGACAAGACAGGTTAGGAACAAACAAAAGAAACACATGGGATATACTTGGTAATGTATTCGCAGAGGTTGACCTGTTCAAGCATTTTACAGCGCGTACCAGTTTCGGTGGCACTGTTGATAACCAGTACTATTACAATTTTGGTTTTACTCCCTACGAATCATTTGAAAACCATAACCTGGCAAACAGCTTTACGGAAGGATCTCAATACAGCAGTACGTGGCTCTGGACCAATACCTTGTCATACAGTAATGTCTTTGCACAAAAACATTCTTTAAAAGTTCTCATAGGGTCGGAAGCTAAAAATACCTATGCAAGAGGCGTGCAAGGTGCAAGAAATAATTATAGCCCTACCCTGGCTAATGATCCTAATTTCTGGACACTTAATAATGGTACCTCGCAGATCGTTAACCAAACTTATGGTACTTATGCCGGTGGCCCTGTGGTGTCCACTGCCCTGTATTCAATTTTTGCAAGACTGGATTACTCTTTTAATAATACATATTTAATCGGCGCTACTTTTAGAAGAGATGGCGCATCTGTACTTGCCCCGGATGTGCGTTATGGTAATTTCCCTTCTGTATCAGTAGGATGGAGAATTTCTCAGTATGATTTCATGAAGAGTATTGACTTTATTAACGACCTGAAATTAAGAGGCAGTTGGGGTAAATTAGGTTCAGTTTTGAACGTTAATCCTGCTAATCCTGTTAATGCATATGGTCAAAGCACACAAAGTTCTTTTTATGACATCAACGGTACCAGTACCTCTTCAGTGCCTGGTTATCTGCAAACCCAGGTAGGCAATTCCGGTACAAGCTGGGAAGAAGATAAAATTACAAATATTGGCCTGGACGCTACCTTATTTAAGAATAAGTTAGATTTTACAGCTGAATATTTTGATAAGACTGTTGACGGATTACTTTTTCAATACAGCTTTCCTGCTGCAGGAGTTGGGTTTGCCACTTACCCGGTTGTAAATGGTGCTAATATTCAAAATAAAGGATTAGAGCTCAACGCTGTCTATCATGGAACAATCACTAAAGACTGGAAATTTGATATCGGTCTTAATTTCACTCATTATAGTAACAAAGTGTTGGCGGTTCCAAACCCTGGCTATTTTGATGTTGGTGCATCCAGGCAGGGCCAATTGGTTAGAAATATGCCTGGAGAACCCGTAGGAGCCTTCTTTGGTTATAAAGTGGTTGGTATATTCCAGGATAGCAACCAGGTTAAAGGAGCTCCTGTTCAGCCTGATGCTGCTCCGGGACGGTTCAAATTTGCAGATATAGACGGAAATGACACTATAAATGCAAATGACCGTACTGTTATTGGCAATCCAAATCCTGATTTTACATATGGATTAAATTTAAGTGTAACGTATAAAAACTGGAGTTTAAGCGCCTTCTTTTATGGTTCTCAGGGTAATGATGATTATAATGAAGTTAGATACTGGACAGATTTTTATGGAACATTTCCTGTAACAAAAAGTAAGGACGCATTGTATAATTCCTGGTCGCCGAGTAATCCAAATGCTAAGGTTCCTATACTTGAAACAAATGAAAATCAGAGTACGGCTAATGCATCAAGTTCCTACTTCGTAGAAAATGGATCTTTCTTTAAATGCCGGTATGTAAAACTGGCGTATGATTTTAAACCCAATTTACTCAAACATATTGGTGTGAATGGCATGACGATGTATATACAGGCTTTGAACTTGTTTACCATTACCAGCTATACCGGCCTGGATCCTGAATTGCAATCAGCCGGTTCGTCTAACGGAGCCAATCCTGGTTATGCAGCTAATGCTTCTTTCGGAATCGATTATGGTAACTATCCCAACAATCAAAAATCATATCTGATAGGGGTAAGTTTAAACTTTTAATAATGCTTAAAGAAAATAATATATGAAGACTATAAACTATAAAGTAATAATTGCATTTTTCTCAGTGCTTGCAATAATTACTGTTATTGCCTGTAATAAAAGTTTTTTAGATAAACCTTTGGTTGGACCGGTTACCCAACTAAGCCTGGCTAATAAGGCCGGCGTAGAAGGTTTATTAATTGGCGCATACTCTTTGCTTGACGGCGTTGGTGCTGCAGGCACAACCGGTGTTCCGGGTCTTACTTCTCCCAGTGGTTCCGGGGGTGTATGGGAAGGATCGGCTGACGACTGGATTTTCAGTAGCGTTCCGGGCGGTGATGACCACAAAGGTTCATTTCAGCAAGATCAGGGTGCTTATTTTTTACCGGTACAGGCATACGATGCGGACGCCTCTAGTTTATATTTAAACGATAAATGGATCATCGTATATGCTTCTATTCAAAGATGTAATGATGTTTTAAAAACAATGGCGTTGGTTACAGATGGGTCGCTTAAAGCGACAGATACTGTTGAAATAAGAGCTGAAGCACAATTTTTAAGAGGCGTATATCACCTCGAAGCAAAGAAAATGTGGAATAACATTCCATTTATTGATGAGTCAATAGATGTAGCCAAAAATAATTATTTAGTGCCAAACACTACTGATGCCTGGCCGATGATTGAAGCAGACTTTCAATATGCAGCAGATCACCTTCCTGAAACACAATCTGAGATTGGCAGGGCAAATAGCTGGGCAGCCAAAGCATTTCTTGCCAAATGCTATATGTATGAAAAGAAGTTTCCGGATGCCTATACTTTGCTTAAAGATATAATTGCCAATGGTAAAACTTCCAAGGGAGACAAGTATGCATTATTACCTCATTATGGAGACAACTTTAATGCTGCATTTAAAAATAATGCAGAAGCGGTTTTCTCTGCACAGGAATCTGTACTTGATAATGCCGGCGGCCAAAACGGTAACGGTGGCGATGTATTGAATTTCCCTTATGGCGGCCCGACAACATGTTGCGGATTTAATCAACCTTCTTATAGTCTTGCTAATTCCTTTAAAACTGATCCAGCAACAGGATTGCCATTGCTGAGCAACTTTAATGATTTTGATATTAAAACCGATGAAGGCATTGATACGTGGGCTTATAGTCTGGATGGCAACCAGCATCCTACTAATAAGGATACGTTTCAGGTTTATTCCGGAACTTTAGATCCACGTATAGATTGGTCATTAGGCAGGAGGGGAGTTCCTTATTTAGACTGGGGTCTTCCTCCTGGTCAGTCCTGGATAAGAGACCAGACTAACGCAGGCCCTTATATCCCTATTAAGCAAGTAGTAAGTAGGGCCCAGCAAAGTAAATTAGCAGAAGCTTACGGTGGCTGGGCACCAAACCAGGCAACAGCTAATAACTATGCTTATATCAGGTTTGCACAGGTGCTGTTATGGGCAGCCGAGTGTGCTGCGCAAACAAATGATCTTGTAACAGCTACTACTTATGTAAACGAAGTAAGGCAAAGAAATGTTGACCCCTCAGGATGGGTTCACCAATATAATAAAAACCAATACGGGGTTCAGGATGCTTTACTGGGCTCTTCAGGCACCCCGGCTGCTAATTATAAAATTGGACTATATCCTGTATTTACAAGCCAGGCTAACGCGTTACAAGCTATTTACTTTGAGAATAAACTGGAAACATCATCTGAAGGTCATCGCTTCTTTGATCTTGTAAGATGGGGTATCGCAGATCAGGAATTAAATGCCTACGTAGCTCATGAAACGGGTTATAATCACAGCTTTAATCCTACTTCAAGCCAGGCTTCCATCAGGAATATTTTCTATGATCCTTTAGGAACTCCCAATGGCGCACTTTATGGAGCACCGGTTACTCCGGCTGCGCATTTCACAAAAGGCAAAAGCGAATATTATCCTATCCCGCAGCCTCAGATTGATGCAAGCAGTGTAAGCGGCGTGTCATCTTTAAAACAAAACCCGGGATATTAATAATTGAATTGATTTATAATTTTTCAAAAGAAAGGCAGAGTAATTTAGCTCTGCCTTTTTATTTATTTACCTCAGACATATGTTGATCTCAAAACTTCAGCTATCTTATGTAGTTGGTTTATTCTTTACAGCCATATTACTTTCATCCTGTAATGAAGGCAGCATGTTATTCAGTAAGGTTTCTTCGTTAAAATCCCATATAAATTTTAATAACCGGATAACAGAGGATGATTCCATAAATCCTTTGGATGTGGAAAATATGTACAATGGTGGTGGTGTTGGAACAGGAGATTTTAATAATGACGGACTGCAGGACATTTATTTTACAGGCAACATGGTATCAAATAAGTTATACTTAAATAAAGGGAATTTTGAGTTTGAAGATATTACAGATAAAGCAAATGTTGGAGGCGAAGGAAGATGGTCAAGGGGTGGCGGTAATTGATATAAATAACGATGGCTTGCTTGATATTTATGTTTCAGAAGCCTTAAAGAAAGATCCGCAACAGCGGGCTAATCTTTTATATGTTAACCAGGGAATTGATAAGGATGGCATTCCTCATTTTAAAGAAATGGCAAAAGAATATGGTTTGGCAGATACGGGACAATCTACACAAACTGTTTTTTTTGACTACGATAATGATGGAGACCTTGATGCTTATATCGGCACCAATGAAATTTAAAAAAGCATATTTACAGATCAGTTCAGGCCGATATTAAGAAATGACGGAAACCCAAGCACAGGGCGGCTTTTAAGAAATGATTGGGATAGCACTTTGCATCATCCTGTATTTGTTGATGTTTCAAAACAGGCCGGTATCCAAACAGAAGGTTATACCCATTCGGTAACCATCTGCGACATTAAAAAGATGGCTGGAAGGATATGATGCTGCAAATGGTTTAATGCTTAAGGGCGATGGCAAAGAGACTTTCACTCCATTATCAATTATGAAAAGTGGAATATATATTCCCGGCAATGGAAAATCATTAACACAATTCAGGAATAATAAAAATGGATGTATGTTTGCCGCATCTGAAAATCGCGGCCCGTTACGTGTTTTCAAACTAAAAAAACATTTCAGCAGCATACCTGTAAAACCCGACGATGAGAATGCCATCATTGAATTAAAAAACGGGAAGAAGCGCAAAGAAGAATCTTATTATGGTATGTCATACCTTTCTCAATCAGCGAGGTTCTTAAACATTAACTCTTCTGTAAAATCAGTACAAATAATTAATAATAAAGGTGAAAGCCGCACGATTAATTTTTAGTGTATGTTGTACAAAAAACAGGTGGCTTTGATTTTGTTTTGTGCAGCAGCATGCAACAATAATAAAAATCCCTATGCGAATAATTTGGGCATTGACCCGGCATTAGCTGCGCAAATAGATACAGCGCATTATACATTAATAGAATGGAAAGATTCTGTAATAGATTTTGGAACAATACATGAAGGAGATTCTGTTCTTTTAAAATATAAATTTTATAATGTTGGAAAAACACCTTTGTTTATTCTGCAAACCCGCCCTGCCTGCGGATGCACGGTAACTGATTTTACAAAAGATCCCATAATGCCTGGGAAATATGGTTATGTTACAGGTGTTTTTAAAAGCTTGTATCACTCCGGGAATACTTACAAAACTATACAGGTGATAACTAATACACGAAACAGATCAGGTCATTTGCTGGTATTTAAAGGAGTTGTTGAACCTGCTAAAAGAAGTAACCAATAAAATGAAGCGTAGCTGTTTAATATTTTTTTCAATTATAATTACTGTAATTTCTTCATGCAAGGAGTACACAAAAAATAAAACGCACCAGGCTGTATCTGATGAAAGCATCAGGGCTGGAAAAAAACTTGCTGTTCAATATTGTGGCGCTTGTCATCAGCTGCCGGATCCATCCTTACTTGATTCAAAAAGCTGGGATAGCGGCGTGTTGCCGGAAATGGGCCCAAGGCTTGGAATATTTTTTTATGGATTTAGCCAGTATCCGTCATTTGCTAACGATAGGAATGTTGGGAGAAATTTTTATCCCTCACAGCAGGTGATCTCTTTTGTTCAATGGCAAAACATTATAGATTATTACGCAGCTATTTCTCCTGATTCATTGAAGCAGGAAAAAAAATATCCGCCGATTAAAATAAGCAACAAATTATTTAAACCAATGCAACCTTCATTTCAGTATGATAATCCGGCGATCTCTTTTGTGCATTTCGAGGCTGGAAACAAACTGATGATCTGCGATGCGTTTGCAAAAAAAATATTTGTATTCAATCATGATCTGCAATTAACTGACTCAATAAAAACAAATGGATCTGTAACCGATCTGATTGAAGATTCAGATAAACTTACACTTTGTAACACAGGCATTCTTAATCCTAACAATGGAAAATTTGGTTCTATAGAATCTGTTTACTTTAATGATAAAACAAGAGTAGATACTTTGTTTGGCAATCTGATGCGGCCTGTTCAGATAAATGAAGTTGATTTGAATAAAGATGGCAAAAAAGATTTTCTTATATGCGAGTTTGGTAATTTAAAAGGCGCTTTGTCATGGCTGGAAAATAAAGGCAATAATCAATATGAATATCATATAATCCGTCCTGTGCCCGGTCCGATAAAAACCTTTGTTAACGATTACAATCATGATGGATTACCTGATATCTGGGCGTTGTTTGCGCAAGGCGATGAAGGCGTTTTTTTGTTTACGAATAAAGGCAGTGGCAATTTTGATACAAAGGAAGTATTGCAATTTCCGCCATCATACGGTTCATCTTCTTTTGAACTGGACGATTTTAATAAAGACGGATTTCCGGATATTCTTTATACATGTGGCGACAATGCTGATTATTCACAGGTTTTAAAGCCGTACCATGGCGTGTATATTTTTTTAAATGATGGTAAAAATAATTTTTCACAAAAATATTTTTATCCTGTTAATGGTTGCTACAAAGCGATCGCAAAAGATTTTGATGGTGATGGTGATCTTGATATTGCAACCATATCTTTTTTTGCTGATTACGCCAATCGGCCGGAAGAAGGTTTTGTTTATTTAAAGAATGAAGGCGACTTTAAATTTCAACCTTATAGTTTGCCTGCAACGAAAAACGGAAGATGGCTTACAATGGATGCCGGAGATTTTGATGGTGACGGAAAAATTGATTTGATGTTAGGAAATTTTTCTGTTGCTCCACCAATGTTTAAAACAAATATTGACTGGACAAAACAGCCGCCGTTTTTACTGCTGAAAAATATTCAGTAGTTATTGGCTGCATACAATAAAAATATTGCAGGCCGTTTATGCAGATCAGGCTTGCCTTGCTTCCAGTCTTTTATTTTTTTTGTTTGAATGGATTCAGTTGAAGCGGTTATATCAAGGGCAATACATAATTGCGTTTCGGATTTTGCTGTGTTTAAAATATCATTCAACAATTGATTATTGCGATACGGTGTTTCAATAAATATTTGCGTACAATTTTTTTTGAGCGATTCATTTTCAAGTTCGGTAAGTTTCTTTTTTCTTTCCTGCGCATCAACGGGCAGGTAACCAACAAACTGAAAACATTGTCCATTCATTCCGCTTGCCATTAGAGCAAGTAAGATGGAATTTGGGCCAACCAGGGGAATAACCTTAGCGTTGTTTTGCTGCGCAATCCTGATGAGTATTTGACCGGGATCAGCAATGCCCGGGCAACCTGCTTCACTCATAATGCCTATAGTTTTATTTTGCAGCATATCGGCCTGAAACTGTTGCTGCGATTCAGTTTCAGCTTTATGAATTGTATGCCATGTGTATGCATCAATATTAATTTCCTTCCATATCTTTTTTAAAAATCTTCTTGCCGTGCGTTCATTCTCTGCATAAAAAACAGAACACGATTTTACAGCATCAATTATATAAGATGGAATTGCCTGCAGCGCATTCTCATCTTCATGCAAAACAATTGGTATAAGAAAAATTTTTGCTTGCATATTATTCAGCTTTGGCAGGAAGCAAATCATTTACGTCATGTAAACTTAAAGTAGCGGCAACAACTGCATAGGCGGGCGCTAATATCCAGCCTGCAATTGGTATAAGTTGAATTAAATAAAACATTAAGCCATTGCCGATAGCAAGGCCCTTGTGTTCGCTGATAAAATAAATGCTTTCAGCCGCAGATATTTTTTTTCTTTCCAAACTGTAATCAAGCATGGAGAAACCATAATAATAACATTCTACCAGTAAAGCAAGCGGCGGGGTTAACCAGCCTGCAACAGGAATGAGTGATAATATCAGTATCGAGATCATGTACACCGTTTGCCAAAGACAATTGCGAATGGCTATGCGTATTCCTCTGAATATATCTTTCAGAAATTGTTTGTTGTTGAAAGCAAATTCCCTGCCCTCAATTATGGTTGCTGTTTTCTCACTTAAATACGCAAACACAGGCGAACCAACTATCAGCCATATATATTTGAAGAGTGAAAAATAAAAAAGCATTTGAATGATCCAGAGCATTACACCGGCGAACGTAAATAAAAAACCAAGCAGGCCTGTATCACTTTTATTAAGCCATGTTTTTAAACCCGTTTTTAAACTAAGCCATTCGATAAAACTGTTTGCAGTTATTCCAAAAAAATAAAGTGATACAACAAAAAGAATAGTATAAATAATACCGGGAATAATTATCCATTTCCACAGTTTATGTTTGCGGATAAAGTAATGCGCTTTGTAATAACTCTGTATGGCAATGATGATCTCTTTAAGCAACAGGTACTAATTTTAATTGATCAAATTTTTTAATTGATGGCGATACCGGGACTTATAACGAAAGAAAAGCAATTTTTAGCATCGTTAAAAGTATTAAATGAAAATTTTTATCAGCGCAAAGATGTTGTAAAAATTGCAAATGAGTTATTGGGCAAGATCATTGTCACTTTCTTTGATGATCGTTTGACTGCCGCACGCATCACAGAAACAGAAGCATATAATGGAATTATTGATAAAGCTTCGCACGCTTACAATAACAGGCGTACAAAGCGTACTGGAGTAATGTATGCAGACGGAGGAACTGCTTATGTGTACCTGTGTTATGGAATTCACCATTTATTTAATATTGTTACCAATGTAAAAAACATACCACATGCAGTGTTGATAAGATCAGCAGAACCGATCACCGGCATCGATACAATGCTTGAACGTACAAATAAAAAGAAGCCCGACAATACGTTAACAACCGGCCCGGGAAATGTTTCAAAAGCGTTGGGTATTTATACGCATCATACAGGTGTTGATTTAAAGGGTAAAAACTTTTTTATTGCTGATGATGGATTCAAAATATCAAAGAACAACATTATTGCAACGCCGCGCATTGGTGTTGATTATGCTGCTGAAGATGCATTGTTGCCGTACCGTTTTTTTATCAAAGGCAATGCTTACATAAGCGGAAAGAAAACAAAGAAAAGTTGAATGGCGTTCATAGGTAATGGTTCATCGTTCCTAGTTATTAAAACTACGATCTGGCAACCATGATCTATGAACTATAACCCATGAACCATAAGCCATGAACCATTTGCTCATCTTATCTTCGCAGCATGCTTTATCCCGCTTTGCGAGAGCTTCTCTTTAAGTTTCCTACAGAAGGCGTACACTATTTTTCAATGAACAGTTTAAAAACAGCTTGCAATATTCCCTTCGCAAAAAAAATAATTGCACAAACGTTTCAATACGATCATCCTTCACTACAAAAAAAAATATTTGGTTTACAATTTAAGAATCCTGTTGGGCTTGGGGCGGGCTTTGATAAAAACGCTTTGTATTTAAAAGAGCTTGAAGTACTGGGCTTTGGTTTTGTTGAGATAGGAACAGTAACGCCAAAGCCACAATCAGGTAATGATCAACCACGTCTTTTTCGCTTACCAAAAGATAAAGCATTGATCAACCGCATGGGGTTTAATAATGATGGGGTGCATGCAATTCGTAAACGGCTTGAAGATTGGAATACTCACCGCTCGCCACCCACCACTCACCGCTTTATAGTTGGTGGTAACATTGGCAGGAACAAAGTAACTCCTAATGAAGATGCATGGAAAGATTATGAAATATGCTTTAAAGAATTGTTTGATGGTGTTGATTACTTTGTAGTGAATGTAAGTTCACCTAATACTCCTGGTTTACGTGAACTACAGGAAAAAGAATCATTGAAAAAAATATTATCGCATCTGCAAACAATAAATAATGGTTACAAGAATAAAAAGCCATTGTTATTGAAGATAGCACCTGATCTTACCCAACATCAGTTAGACGATATTGTATCGCTTGCATTTGAAACAGCACTTGATGGTATTGTTGCAACCAATACAACTATTACCCGTGATGATCTTATAACATCAAAAACAGAAATTGATAAAATAGGCTCCGGTGGTTTAAGCGGAAAACCTTTATTCAAAAGATCAAATGAAGTGCTGGAATATCTTATCAACAATTCTTCCGGTAAAATCCCTGTTATTGCAAGCGGAGGCATTTTTACGGGAGAAGATGCAAAACTGAAACTGAATGCCGGCGCGGCTTTGATACAGGTTTGGACAGGCTTTATTTATGAAGGCCCTTCAATTATAAAAAGAATTAATAAAAGCTTGGTTAATTGATCCCGATAAAAAAATTTGTGGTATAAATTTTCTTATAAATCGTGCATGAAAATATATATTTTGATTGCAGCTACAATTTCTCTGATTGCCTGCAATAACAATACTTCAACACAAACTTCAGTAACGAACGATACGAATATTGCAAATAATAAAACAGGCAACGCTGTTGTTAAAGCTCATCCTGATTCAACACATATTGATTCAGCAATGAGCAACTCAACTTCAAACAATACAATTGTTCCGGGTGAAAATATAGGCAAGGTTGAAATAAGCATGAATGATACTTCACTTGAACCATTATTGGGTAAACCTGATCTTAGTGATGCAGCCATGGGTAAAGCCTGGTTAACCTGGTATGGCAAAAAACGGGATGAACATAACAATAAAACACAGTTGAATGTTTATACTTCGTACAGGGATACAAGCATGCGTGATAAATCTGTTCAACAAATTCGGACTACATCTTCTTTCTTTAAAACCTCACAAAATATTCATGTATACTCACCGTTTGATGATATACAAAAAGTTTTTCCCGCCATAAAGAAAGTTCCGCAAAGCGCAAATGATGCAAAAAAATTTACAGTATATGATGATGTGAACAATGGTATTGCTTTCGAAATTGCTGATGCCAACGGACAACAAGTGTGCCGTGCAATATTTGTACATGTAAAAGGCAAAAGTATAAGAGATATTTACATTGATGCGCCTTCAAATGAATAACAAGGATTACAATCATGTCAAATAAAAAACCCGCTCTTTATCAAAGCGGGTTTTATTTTTTGATATTATACTTATCTCGTTATTGAAACTTTGGTTGACTGTACTTCGGCTCCTTGTGAATTAATTATCTTAAGATAATATAGTCCGCTTCCAAATTGACTTACCATAACCTGTTTTCCATTTAATGCATCTGCATTTAACGAACCTGAAATCCAAACAGGTTTGGCATTTTCATCATACAGGGTTGCAATCAATTTGTCTTTTGTTGTTGCATTGAAATGAATGATGAAATAACTGTTTGCCGGGTTCGGTGATATCATCAATGTGTTATTGAGTTTTGAATTTCCGGCGCTCAGGTCGCTCTCATCTCCGGTTGAAGCAATGTCAAAACCTGTTGCAGTAGTAGTGAAAGTTGTAACCGGTGTAAATGCGCTTATTGCTTCTATTTTATTTGACGAATCAATTGCTGCAACATGCCAATCGTATGTAGTGGATGGAGTAAGCCCCTTTAATGTAAATGCTCCTGTATTGGCGGATAGTGCTGCGCTCCATGTTGTTGTTCCATGAACGCGGTATTGAATTGAATCGTAATCAGCGCAGGTAACTACTGTCCAGTTTAACTTTGCCTGTGTGCTCTTAATTGTTGTTGTAGAAGTAGCCGGTGGTGCAGGCATTATTGTAATGGTATCGCTCCTTCCAAAAGCTGTTCCTGTTGCGCCATCGCCGAACACTGTTGCATTATACTTGCCCTCAGGTAAACTATCAAATTTTATGGTTGAAGTTTTAGTAACAGCACTACTATACTTCGCACCAAACCTGAACAATTGCACCGTATAAGGTGAGTGGCTCTTACTCAATTTATATGTGATCGTATTTATTGATGAGCAACTTGAGGCAGTATCATAAGAAAGCGTTACAATGCCCGCACTTGTTTGCTTAAATGTTGGTGTAATGGAATAACTGAGATAATCATTACTATAGTAAGAGAAGAATTTTATGTAATAATATCCCTTTGTAAGCGCGCTTAAATTAATAGTTGTAGATGAAGCATTGTAATCGTTGCTGAATATTGGTGCAGCCGTTGTGTCTTTATATACCTGGAACCAGTAATAATGCAGCGAACCATCAATCTTTGTAGGCTCACTATTCACAGTAAAGGTTAATGCACCTGTTCCTGTATAATTCACTTTCCACCAATCAACAGAATCGCGCGTGTTTTTATAGTAGAAGTTTACATGTCCAGTTGTAGCAGTATTTGCAGGTAATGTTGCCGCCTGTGATGCATATTTATTGGGTTCTGCATCTGCAGTGAAAGTATATTTAAATAAGCTGTCGCTTAAAGTATACGGGGCAAACCCATTATTATAATAGGTATTGATGCGAACATAGTAAGTACCTGTAGCTAATCCATCAGTATAAATATTGAGCGTTCCATTTGTATTTTGAGCATTGAGTTGCGTTACACCATCATTGTCATATAAATATGCCCAGATATATTGCCCGTTATTAGATGTGACCTGCAATCTTATCATTCCGTCTGCATTGGTAGTTACTTTATACCAGTCAACTGAATCTCTGTGATTGTTATAATAATAGTCTGCATGCCCTGTTACAGTACCATTAAGCGGTAAGGTTAATGCCAGTGCCCTTGTGCTGTCGGGTTCTGTATCATTTGCCTGGGCAGGTTTAAACAAACTATCGGCGATGCTATACGTTGCAAAGCCATTGTTATAATATGTATTAATGCGTACATAATACGTGCCTGCGGCTAACCCATCGGTAGAAATATCTGCAGTTCCGTTTGTGTTCTGCGCATTAAGCTGTGTTACGCCGTCATGATCATATAAGTAAGCCCAAACATATTGCCCGTTAAAAGAAGTTAATCTCAGGCGCAATAAGCCATCTGCATTAGTAGTTACCTTATACCAATCTGCAGAATCTGTGTGATGGTTATAATAATAATTAATGTGCCCCGACATTGAACCATTCAACGGCAGTATTAATGCCTGTGCTTTTGTACTGTCGGGCTCTGCATCATTAGACGTTGATGGCACAAACAAGCTATCTGCGAGTTTATATGTAGCAAAACCATCATTGTAATAGGTATTGATGCGCACATAGTAAGTGCCTGCGGCTAACCCGTCAGTCGAAATATCCACGGTTCCGTTTGTGTAGTTCGCATTGAGTTGTGTTACGCCATCATTATCATATAAATAAGCCCAAACATATTGCCCGTTGTAGGATGTTAAGGTAAGCCTCAATAAGCCGTCTGCATTTGTGGTTACTTTATACCAGTCAGCAGAATCTCTGTGATGGTTATAGTAATAATCAATATGCCCGGTTGCTGAACCATTAAGCGGTAAGGTTAATGCCAGTGCCCGTGTACTGTCTGGTTCTGCATCGTTGGTTTGTAATGGCTTAACAAGATTATTGCTAATACTGTAACTGGTTGTATCAGTTGGGTAATAGCCAATAACCTGTACATAATAGGTTCCTGGGGCTAGGCCATCTTTTGTGATAGTAAAAGCTGAATTGTTGTCATTTGATGTAAACAAGGTAACGCCATCATTGTCGTAAAGATAAGCCCATAGAAATTTTCCGGAAATAGGTGTAAGTGTTATACTTAACTGCCCGTCTCCGTTGGTGGTAACTTTCCACCAGTCCTGGTCACCTGCAGGGTTAATGGCACCGCTGTTACTGCCGTTTAATGCGAGCGTATTTGCAGTAGCCCTGTTGTTGTTTGGTTCGCTTTCGTTAGCTTTTGCTTTGCTGATAATCAGCATGAAGAAAAGTAAATAGAAGAATAGAATTTTGTGTTGCATAGATTACAGATTTTTATGTTTGATGAAAGAATAAAAAATGAAATTTGTTAACCACAATCAGAAAATTTATACAGCAGTTTTTTACATACCAAAAGTATAATGATGATCAGGAGAAAGTCAATACCCAACGTTGGGTAAATTTATCAGGCAAGAAATCGTTCAACATATAAGGGTTTAAGAAGAATGGTTGCTTATCTAAGATAGTATGTTGTGCTCTTTTACAAATTCTATTAATGAAGCTTCGCCTTTTGTTTGGGTTTTACGGTAGATATTTTTACGATGGGTTTCCACAGTACGTTCACTTATAAAAAGCGTATCAGCAATTTGCTTATTGCTGTAATACTTAATAATGCATTGAATAATTTCTAATTCTCTCGGCGTAAGATTCAGTCCCAGGTTTTCATTTTTAATGTGTTTATAAACTTCATATTGCTGCAAAGCATCAGTAGAAAAATATTTTCTTCCTGAAGAAATTTCTTTTATAGCTGTTAATAATTCCTGCTGGCCTGCCGATTTAGGAATATAACCATCTACTTTAGCCACTTCAATCATTTTGGTAATCATTCCTCCTTCTTCACTCATGGAAAGTGCCAGTATTTTTATCTGCGGCATTTCCTGTTTTACCCTGAATGAAAACTCGTATCCATTCATGCCATGTGGCATCGTGATATCAGTAAGGATAACATCTACTTTTTTTGTTTTAAGCAGTTCAAGCATCTCTTCCGCTGAGTTTGCCTCTGCGTCAATACTTAATTCCGGATCGGCCTGCAGTAATAATTTAAGGCCGTCAATCACTATCTGGTGATCATCCAAAATTGCAAGATGTATTAATGGCTCGCTCACTTAGAAAAAATTTATTATAAATTATTCATTCTATAAAGGTATGTATAGAGCGACAACCGTTCCCTTGCCGGGTGTACTATTTATATCTGATTTACCATTTAAGAATTTTACTCTTGATTGTATATTTTTTAAACCCGTTCCACTATTAATTTCATCGGTATTAAACCCGCAACCATTATCTTCCATAACAATATCAGCTTCGTTATCTACGCACATCATTGATATATCCAGCCTAGTTGCGGCAGAATGCTTTAATGTATTTTGGATGCATTCCTGCATGATACGGTATATCAATAACGCCTTGTTTTCTTTAATTCCGGAAAAATCTCCTTCTGCATTAAAATTTATTTTTAAATTTCTCTTATGTATTTTATCCAGAAAATCCCTTACTGAATTTGTTAATCCATAATGTTCAAAAGCATGTGGCATCATGCTGTGGCTTAAACTTCTCACTTCGGCAGTTGATTCTTTTAACAACGCATTTATGTTGTTAAAAATTGCTTTTTTCTGATCTGCTAATTCCAAACCGTTTCCAAGCGCTTCAAGATTAAGTTTGGCAACTACCATTTTTTGCGCAACGCTGTCATGCAAATCTTCTGCTATACGTTTACGCTCTTCTTCTTCTGCTTTCATAACGGCATGTGTCAATTTTTTCTTCTGTTCCATTTCTATTGCCTGCAATTTTAAACGCTGGTTTTTTCTCCTGTTCTGAAAAAAGAAAAAACCACTTAAAAGCGTTATTGCTAATAATCCGGCAATAGTATAAATGAATAAATTCTTCTTTGCCAGATCATAGTGTTGCTGAATGATGGTATTTTCTTTTTTTTGAACCTCGTATTTTGTTTGCATTTCTGCAAGCGCATCTGCAGAATTCTTTTTGTATAAAGAATCCTTCAGCAGCAAAAGTGTATCTACTGTTTTACTGTACTGAATATAGTTGGCTGCAAGCTTATAATTTCTTGCCAGCGCAGTATATAAAATGGGCAATTTTTCAAGCAAGCTGTTTTGGTAGGCTGTTGAAATACCTTCCTGCAATACAAAAATGCCTTTGTCTGTTTCATTATTATCAGCATAAAACAAACCCATTTGATACATGTCTGAAACGATGTAAAAAGGATCGCCGATAATTTCTCTTACCTGTAAACCTTTTTTTAGAAGCGTTTCAGCTTTAGCTGTTTGATGTAGATCAGCACAAATGCCGCCATAAATAAAATAAGTGTTTGCGAGGTAAGAAAGATCATTTTTATGAAGCGCTTCGTCCAACGATTTTTTTATATAAAATACTGCTGAATCATTTTTATTAAGTTCATTATAAACCGCAGCTATATCGGAATATAAAAAAGGCTGCCATTGGGTTTGAGGCAAATTTCTTTGTTGGTTTTCGGCATTAAAAAACCAGTTAAGCGCATCGCGGTTTTGCCCAAGTTCCATATATGCCCAGCCAATTAGAATTTTTGTACGCACCTGTGTTTTAATATCTTTTGTTTCTTCAGCTACGTGCAACAATTGCAGGCTGTTGCTCATTGATTCTTTTTGCCGGTCGGCCCTGATAAGCATATTTGATTTCAAAATAAGGAACCGGTTTTTAAGCTCTGTGTTTTCAGAATTTTTTAATAGAAGCAGAGAAGAATCAATTAAATTTTCAGCGAGATCAAAATGCCCTTTCCGCGAAAGAAATATTCCTTTATATAATTCTGATTGAATTATATCATCGCTTATTCTTTCCTGTGTAGCAATCATATTAGCCAGCGTATAATATCTGTACAGCGTATCGGGATTTAAAGAATTTGCTTCATCACATAATGCAAAAACTGCTTCTAATTTCTGATGATCAGTTTTTGTCAGCAAAATATTGGTGCGTAAACTATCAAGGTGTTTTGTTTGCGAAAAACCAGCAAATGTTTTCAGCGTTAATATAAGCAGCAAACAGTACTTTAGTTTATTATAACGCGAAAAAAGCCTGGTTTCGGTATTGCTCATTACAACTTTGCTTTCTTTTAAATACGAAAGAATTATAAGAAAAAAAACAGCTGCAGCTTCTTCTCCACAAGATATTGAGAATTGATGAGTTCTTTTTTTTGCCTAACCGGATTTATGCAATTTAAGTTTACGGAACACTACTGATCTTCTTTATAAAATGCAATCAGAAAATAAAAAAAATAAAGAAGCTCTCTGAAAACAGAATTTTCAATCACCCTTGTAGATTTTAGGTTGCAACATGCCTGATTTTGCCTCAAATGGCAATTAAAATCACCATCAAAGGCAATTTTTGATGCCATACGAAATCCATAAAATCATTTTTAAACAGCTTCAAAGATTGTTGATGTATTGTATACTGAAGGATGAGTAATTAAGCGGTGGTATATACAGCACAAAAAATATGTAACTTATTTAACCTTTAAAGGTGTTGAAGAGTAATTGCCTTAGCATTTATTTATTTCGTATAATGCAATTAAAACTATTGACGGTAATAAATTATAACTTCAGAATATTTCTTTATCAATAAGCAAGATCTATAAAGGAGAAGTGCCTGGCAAGATTGCCAATAAAATGCTCAAACGACATAGCCTTTATTCTTTATACTGATGCAGGCATAAAAAAAGGCTGATGAAAACCATCAGCCTTTACAATTATTTACAGATATTATTTTAATTTTCTTTCGTCTGAAACAGTAAGCTTTACACGGCCTTTTGCTCTGCGGCTTGCTAAAACTTTACGGCCATTAGCTGTTTCCATGCGTTGGCGAAATCCGTGCACGCTTTTACGCCTGCGATTATGTGGCTGAAATGTTCTTTTCATAAAATTTATTTTGTACTATTCAAATAATTTCCAACAAACCCGGCAACAGTCACCATACTGTTCCTTGTGAAAGGACGGCAAAAGTAAAAGAATTTGCCCAATTATTTTTAATAAAACTGAAAAAGCAACATGTTAAAATTAAGCGGCAAATTATTTCCCTCGAAATTTGTAGCTGTTTTTCAATTATATGACGCATAAAACAAAAGGTATTGTGTTACGAACCATTAATTATGGTGAAACAAGTGTAATAACTTCTCTATATACAGAATTGTTTGGGATTCAAAGCTATATCGTGAAAGGGGTACGGCAGTCAACCCAAAAAAAACAGGGTGGTCAAATGTATTTTCAGCCGGCTGCTGTCCTGGAAATGGAAGTGTATCATAACCAGCTCAAAAATCTTCAGTTTATTAAAGAATACAGGTGGTATTATTTATATCAAAAAGTTTTGTTTGATGTGGTGCGCACGGCTGTTGCCCAGTTTATGATTGAATTGTTTCAGCATGTCATTAAACAACCCGAAGCAAATCCTGAATTATTTTATTTGCTTGAAGGCAGTTTAATGCAGGTTGATAAAGCTTCAGATACAATCGCTGCCAATCTTCCTTTATATTTTATTTTGCACCTGGCTACAGAGCTTGGTTTTCAACTGCAAGGCATTTATTCGGCAGAAACGCCATCGCTCGATCTTAAAGAAGGCGCATTTGTTACTACCATGCAAGCAGGCTTTGTCAGCGGTTTTACTGCGGAGACCATTTCAAAAATTCAGCACATACAATTTTATAATGATCTTGAAAATATAAAGCTTAGCAGGGCTGAGCGCCGCGAAATTTTAGAAGTATTGCTTCAATACATTTCATTTCATCTTACTGATCACCATCAATTAAAAAGCTTACCTGTGCTGCAGGAAGTGCTGGATTGAGTTATAAAATTCTTATTGCTTTTGACTGCTCAGTTATTTTGTGATCCCTGATATTATCTATTAATACAACACCTGGTTTTTTGCCTTTTTTAAAACTTCCCAATGCGTCATGCATGTTTAATGCAGTCGCACCGTTTAACGTTGCCCATTGTAATAATTGTTGAATACTGATGGGAGGAAAATTCTTTTGCAGTGTTTTTATTTCATCTAAAATGTTCAGGCTGTGATTACTTGCAAGGCTGTCTGTGCCTATAACCATATTACAGTTGTTAACTGTAAATAATTTAATATCGGGCAAAGCATTTTCAATATATAAGTTAGCATTCGGACAAAGGCACCACCATAGTTGCTGTTTGTTTTGTTGTGCTGTTTCTTTTGCGTATTGAATATCCTGTTCTTTCGAAAAAGTATTATGCACCAGCAATACATTGGCTGCGCTTTTTAATTTATGAAAATAGGTTAGCAAACTGCTTTTGCCACTTGCTTTAAAACTGCTGTTCTTAATTTTCATTAATTGATACATTCTCATAAAATCTCCACTTGCCTGCAAAAACAATTCATCTTCGAAAGCAGTTTCCTGGTTATGAACAGTGATGGTTTTATTTTTAAAAAAAGGCTGCAATAACTCCCAGAGCTTTTCTGAAACAGAATAGGGTGCATGCGGAACGAGTGCTGTATTGCTATTAATGTATTGAAAATCTTTATAAAAAGAGAATGATCTGTCAAACCGCATTTGTGCAACATCCTCGGGCCAGCCACTGGCTTCTATAAAATTATAGTAAGCTAAACGTTGCCGTTTCTTTTGTGCTAAAGTGAGTGTATTGTTGCATATATCGCCTACAGCCACAATTCCATTTTGCAGCATTTCATTTTCAGCAGTATTAATAGCATCCAGGATTTCTTCTTCCGCAAAATATCTTTGTGTAACAACTTTCAAAACAAAATCTACTAAACCGGTACCTTCATTAATTAAACCTTTCATGTGACTTAATTCGAGATGGCAATGACAATTAATAAATCCAGGTGATAAGATGCCTTTAAAAATTTCAATATCGTCGC
>Ga0206903_10155_pt1 | contig 22239 bp, 20 predicted proteins | sample Alteio_BWOrgHeat_45_FD_152959 | JGI IMG/M metagenome (GOLD analysis project Ga0206903, IMG submission 152959) | Enriched cells from forest soil in Barre Woods Harvard Forest LTER site, Petersham, Massachusetts, United States -... | ecosystem: Environmental > Terrestrial > Soil > Temperate forest >... | reverse complement strand
TCGTAAGTGATTTTATGACCTTCATGACGTACATAAAATTCGAAGGAGATCATCGCAATTAACGTAACGGTCAGAGCTAAAAGACCTCCTTTAACAAAGTTGGTAGCTGGCATAATTAAGGGTTAAAAAAATAAATAAATCCCCGGGGTTAAGGATCAGGACCGCCTCATGTTCCGGTGCTCGCTGGATTCGGGATGTCCAGACTGGCTTAAAAGATATGAATTTCCAGCAGGCTGCAAAATTGAATTTAGTAACTGGCGGGTTTGTTGCTGCCATTTACAGAAGTTTTATTAGAAATGCCGTTGTGAAACCAACGGTTCTGTTCTGATTTCAGGCTGGCAATGATTCGTGAAAACGCTTTACTGTATTGAGTTGCAGTGGAACTCACTATCGCAGATTCAGGCTGCCGGTTTCCGGTGAATACAATTATTAGTAAAATTTACTAACGTCGGTACGGCAGAGCCCCGGCTCCGCCTTTAATTTTTCGTTGGCCAGTAATTATAAGGAAGCATGGTTGCCATCGTTTCCCACCAGGCCCAAAAGCCGGTTATTTTCAGATCGTGCGGGCCATAGTAATACCCGTTGCTTAATACGAAGACGGGCTTTTTGTTCAGGAAAACAAACTGGGAAACGGGAAAGGTCTCATACCGATGGCTCTTCGACAGTTTTTTGTACGCATCGGGCAGGCCCTTTGCCGGATTGGAAACTTCCAGGGAATCGGAGAAATACAAACCGGCTGTTGAACTATCGATGGCAAAACCAATACTGTCTGCTATAACCGGCTGATGACTGATCACCGAATCGGGCTGACTGAGTTTCTCCTTAAAGTATTCAGTAGAATCTCTGTAGTGTACAATCGTTTTTATAATATGGCTTTCATGTATATTTTCGGTATCCACGATGGTTTTAAGAATGGAATCCTTGTGAAGGCTGAATAATAACTTCGCCCGGTCTTTTTCAGGATTTGAAATCAACGCCAGGTCATGCAATTCAAATCCCGCAGCCCCGAGTTTATTTACAAAAAACGCCCGCATGAACTGCATTAAAGATCCCTGGTAGGTCTCCAATCTTTTTTGCTTCCATTTTATGGCTCTCTTTGGGCGGGAAGCGCTCAGGTCCTTAAAAAACGCGTAGCCATTATAGGCAACAATCAGGCTGTTGAAATTATATTCAAATTCCTCCAGTTTATATGTTATCTCATAGCCCAGTACACTGTTGCGGATTCGCAAAGGTTCCGAAGCGACAACCGTTAAGGTATTATCAGCATTTAACCTGAATTTCACAACATCTGGATTCTCAAGTATACATCTGTCTGAATAAGGGTTTGTGCCTATGAATATTTCTGTAAATAATTTACCCCATTTTCTCCAGCCATTCGGGTCAAAGGGCAGCACGTCGACATCTTTGAGCAACTGCGGTCTGGGGGTTAGCGCAATATTAACCTCTTTGGAAATCCCCTGGATGTCGATGATCTCGGCGAAGGTTGCAAATCCGATGCAGGATACCACCAGCCTCGATTTTCCGGAAGGCACTTCACTCAGTTCAAACCGGCCGTCGGGGTCGGTCGTGGTTCCGATGGTAGTATTATTAAAATAAACGGATGCGTACGGAATGGGTTTACCGGTTGCTTTGCTGACTACCCGGCCGCTGACGCCTGACTGACTCTGGACGGATTGACAAATCAAAAGCATGATCAAAAAAAACGGATACCTGAACATTCCTTCTTTTTATGAATTAAGCCGTTTTACACCCGATCTGCTTAAAAAATAATACCAGCCGGACAAATTATTATCCGGTTCCCCTACGGTTACGCCTCGGCAGCCATAACGATTGAAAAAAGTCTGAGTAGCTCTATTTGAAAATAGTTTTCCAGTCATTCTTCATGCTGATAACCGTCCAGCCTCTTTTTTTTGCGAGGTCATATAAGTCCTGACTGAATGTTCCGATTTTACTGTCGGGCAGACCCTGCGCCGGTCCATAAGCATACTCACGTACCGCATCGTCGTGCATCACAAGCATTCCAAGCCGCGTGCCCCCGCCTGTTGTTGTGTATTCCAGCATCTGCTGATCGCCTGCTGTGTTACCAAAAGCTGCATACGGACGGCGCCCGATCACCATCTGTATTCCCTGTGGCTTTCCGCCTTTGTCGTCGTTCAATAACAATTTTGGCAGCTTCATCAGGGCTGAAGTACCCGACGTGCTATCAAATACATACTCCGTCTCGCCCACGGTGCCCACTACCTGCTCCGGCGGCACGCCATAGGTTTGTTGTGAATATACCCGAACGAAATCCTGACCACCACCTGTTACGATATAAGTCTTGTATCCATTGGCGCGCAGATAACGCATTAATTCCACCATGGGCTGGTAAATCAAATCGGTGAAGGGTTTTTTCCATCTCGGATCTCTGGCCTTTGCCAGCCAGTTTCCGACCTGAACCTTGAACTGATCTTCGGACATGCCCGATAAAGTATACCCGGCGATCTTTTCAAGATCCGGCAGGGTCAATTTAGCGATTGCTTCACGATCACCAGACATCACCGTCTTGAACGGTTCAACTTCTTTTAATTCCGGCTTGGCAGCCACCAGATCCGGAACCCGGTCAAAGCAAAACATCAGCTGGCTGTACAGCGGATGTTCCACCCACAAAGTGCCATCCTGATCGAAGGTGGCGACTCTTTCCTCCGGTTGCACATAACCGGGACTTCCCTTAACCGTTGTTTTATGAACAAATTCGATTATCGCATATTTAGCGGGTCCCGCATTCCACGAAGGAAGTGGATCCGGATCATCCTTCCCGGTAGTCCATCCGGTAAAAAGACCCGTTGCCACCACTATACAAATGATTACACCGGCTTTTCCAAATCGCAAAAATTCCCTGCGTTTCATAATGACTGTTTTAAAATGAAAGATTGAAATAAGTTAACCGGAGGGACAGAGGTTAAATGCTGCCGATACGACGAAGAACCAACATGCTGTCGGATCGGTTTAATGAATTCAAATGTAAATGGATTCCTGACTTTAATCTCCTAATCAGGGTAAGGCCTTCGATTTAACGGTTAAATATCTAACTACTTTGATCGTAAACTTTCTTTGCTAGCTGAAGCTCATTCTGAGCGAAGGCTGGCATCGATAGCCAGAGTTCATTCAGAACGAAGGCTATTGACCGGATTCGCCAGCGCCGTTTTTATGATTTCCTTACTGATCACAATCAGGGCGAGCAGGAGAACTGCCACTGCCGGAATCAAAAACATCCACCAGCTCAGCGAAACATGATAGGCATAGGAGGCGAGCCATTTATTCATCGCAAAACCTGCAACCGGCAGGGCAATTAGAAGAGCCCAGCACAAAAGCTTTAAGAAGTCTTTTGACATAAGTGAAAACAATTGTTGAAGAGTAGCACCCAAAACTTTGCGGATCCCGATTTCTTTTGTTCGCTGCACGGCGATCAGGGCCACCAGTCCGTATAATCCCAGGCAGGAAACCAGGATGCCCAGACCGGTAAAAGAATTGAAAAGCGACATGGTTATCCGGTCCTTCACATATTGCTTTTCCACCACCTCATCCAGGAATGAATAATCGACCGGCGTCGTTGGCAGGTTCTTTCTGAAAAGTGTCTTCACAATGGATAAATCCGCGGGCCTGATTTTTATCGTCGTGGTATTAAAGGTCGACTCATTATACACCATCACCACCGGTTCAATGGCGTCGTGCAGGGATTTGAAATAAAAGTTTTTCATCACACCCACGATTTTACCTTTATGTTCCCACCCTTCGATGGTTTTTCCCACACCTGATTTCCAGCCCATATATTTCAAAAATGCCTCATTCACCAGGAATGCTTCCTTCCGGTCAGTACCGTAATTATCTGAGAAATTTCTTCCTTCCACCAATGGAATCTGGAAAACCGAAAGAAATTGCGGATCCACCAGATAATAGACACACATGAATTCCCTTCTCTTGCCTTCGAAATTCGTGACAGTCGAACTCATGACCGCAAATGTTAATCCGACGCCAATAGTCATAGCTTTTACCTCCGGGCGCCGCCGCAGGTCATTTTGAAATGCCTTAACCGAACCTATATACGCAGAATCGTGGGGAAGATAAATGTTGAGAAGCTCATCCTTATTAAAGCCAAGATCTTTTTGTTGCACATACCGCATCTGCTGATAGATTACTGTCGTGCCCATGATCAGCGCCACAGCAATGGCAAACTGCGAAACCGTAATTGTCTTACGAAGAAAAATGCCCCTGAAACTATGATGCCAGCTCCCCTTAAGAACTTTGATGGGTCTGAATGCTGATAATACAAATGCGGGATACAACCCAGCCAACAACAGTGTAACTAAAAATATAATCCCCATAAAGAGGAGACCGCTCTGCCAGCGAAGCGAAAGATTTGTCTGCAATAATTTATTAAAGAAGGGAAGCGCCAGGAACACGAGCCCGATGGCCAACAAACAGGCGATGGTTAGAAGAAAAAACGATTCGAACAGGAACTGGCGGATCAGTTGGGTGCGGGACGCGCCGCTTACTTTTCGTATCCCCACTTCCCGGGCCCTTTCAGTTGATTTGGCGGTGGAGAGATTGATGTAGTTGAGCAGGGCAATGATCAAAATAAAAACGGCCAATAGCGAAAATATATAATTGAATTGCCGGTTCCCCTTGGGTGTGTCGGCTAATTTGTCCGGGCTGAAATGAACCGCAGCGAGTGGTTCCAGTTCGAATTCAAGCTTATATCTGCCCGCGCCGCCCGGCCCGCCGGCGGCATCCAGTTCCGGCTGAATATATTTCCGGCTGAGGTCGGCCAGCTTGTTTTGGAATTTCCTGAGATCGGGCTTTTGATAAAAGAGTATGAAAGTGAAATTGTCAAAATCATCCATCCAGGGAGTCGTCTTTGAAAAATCTGCCGATTGCAGGGCATCGATCCTCATATCCGAATTCGCCGGCCGGTCTTTTACAACGCCGTCCACACGCCAGTCTTCCCCGTTACAGATCATCAATTTTCCATGCGCATGGGAAGATCCAAAATATTTTTTGGCGATGGTTTCCGTAATTACAATCGTGTGCGGATTCTGAAGAGCCCGCTGCGGCGACCCTTCCAGGAAATCAAAACTGAAAACAGTGAAAATGGCGGGCTCTGTCTTATAAAATGATTCTTCGGAAATAACCTCGTTATTGTATTTGACCGCTACCGTTGCATTCGATAGCCGCACGGTAGCCTCCACTTCCGGATAGACCCTTTTCAATGTTCCGCCCAGCATCATCGGGCTGGTGGCAATTACGAGATCCGATTCCGGTGTATGCAACCTGGTGGTGGCCCGAACGATCCGGTCTGCCTTTACATTATACTGATCGAAGGTCAGTTCATCATGTACGTATAGAAAAATGATCAGGCAGGCGCCGATACCAATCGCGAGACCGAGAATATTAATAAGTGAAAAACTTTTATGCTTGAGCAGATTCCTCCAGGCGATCTTCAGATAGTTTTGGATCATAAATTCAGTTGAAGTGATCGTAGGTTAAAAGCCAGCCCATGCAATCTTCAAAATAAATTCAGGATTCCAATCGGAGAAAAAGGTTTTAACAGATTTATAGGGGATGAAAGAGAGAAGCGCCGGGGGTGTTAAGCCTGTCTATTGCTGGGTTTTTAAAAGACGACCACCACCCGTCGCAGCCCAACCAGTGTGACTGTCCATAAAACACATGGCCGCGAAATTGTCATTCCCCAATTGGCAGTTTATCGCCCAGGTTTGACCGGCGTCAGTGGATTTATAAATAGTCGAACCTCCCATATAATAGCCGGTATTGGCATCTACAAAATGGATTACGCTGACCGGATATTGGGAATTCTCCGGAACAGAAAGAACATTTTGCCATGACTGACCTCCATTTAGTGTTCTGGAGACGCCACTGGAATATCCATAAAAACCAATGTTCTGGTTTATAAAATACAACTGGGCATAAGCCGTAGTTTTCGATTCAGCAGGCAAAACTCCTTTGCCCGTCTGCCAATTATTTCCGCCATCTGATGTAGATGCAAAATTTCCGGAAGCCATCGCCACAAATCCGGTATCTGCATTTACAAAAAATGGATAAAACCCCTGGGCAGGGCCCGGATCGTTAAATACATTCACCCAGGTTTTGCCGGAATCAACGGATTTCATTAATCCGCCGCCATGATAATCTCCATAAAAACCTTCTCCCGGATTCACAAAGAATATGGTCTGTGCGCCGGTTGTTGGAAGCGTGACTAATTTCCAGGAATTTCCCCCGTCGGCCGTAATTAGAAGCTGGTTGAGCAATTCAGCAAATCCATGTTGCGGATCCGCAAAAAATAAATTGAAATAGCTACCAGATCCTAATCCGGGATTTTTCCAGGTTACACCTCCGTCCGATGTTTGATATAAATAAGGTCCAAGTAAAAAACCGTTGTTTGCAGAAGTAAACCATACATCACTCGGATCTTTGGTGGGTAGCGAATCGACGAATGTCCAGCTCATCAATGCCTCCGGAGCCGGTGTTGGCGGAGTCGCCGTATTTGATTTCCGGCAGGAAACGATCGCTATTATCAAAACAAAAAAAGGAGCGATTTTAGATATCATGGGTCTTCAGGGTTAACTGGTATCGGTAGCAGGGCTCTCCAAATATAGAAATCCTTTGCTTAATTCTTTTCTAACTTCAATCCATGAAATGGATTACGCGTGAAAGGCCAAAAATAGACCGCCTCGCCTGTCCCTGGCTGATCAAAAGATTCATAGATGAGAAAGCAGAAATATATTACGTTCCTTTTGATCAGGTTCTGAAACAGGCCAAAAAAATAGATGCGGTTCCTTTCGACATTCCGGATGTGGAACATACGCATTACGGGAAGGAATGCACATTCGATTACTTCATTAAAAAATATAAAATAAAAGATAAAGCAGTTCTTGCCATGGCTCCTATTGTAAGAGGGGCGGACACCGACCATCATGAACTCGCTGCCCAGGCAGGTGGCTTATGGGCAATCTCTGCCGGATTAAGTTACAATATCGTGAACGATCAGGATTTGCTGGAACAGGGAATGATCCTGTACGATGCCTTATATAGCTGGGCTAAACATCTGCAAAAGGAAAAACATACAGAGCAACCGTTTGAAAGCCTGCTTTTAGATGTATTTAATAATTACCTGAAAAATAAATCGGGTTCAAAAAGAAAGGTCCCCGTTTGGGCACAGGAGCTAAAGGAAATTATCCAGGATCATATAGATACCAATTTAAGTTTACGGGAGCTGTCCAAAGATCTTTCTATCAATCCGTCCTACCTGTCAAGAGAATTTTCCAAATATTTTGAGGACTTAAGTTTTGGCGAATACATTCGAAAACACCGGATCGAAAAGGCCACGGAACTGATTCGGTCCACATCTTACTCCCTTACGGAAATAGCTTACCTGACCGGCTTCTCCGACCAGAGTCACTTTACCCGCATCTTTAAAAAACATACCGGCAAGAATCCATCTTCCTACCGGAAGTCACTGTCAAAAAAGTAATTCCCGTACAAATAGTCAGTTTTATTCTATTTGCGGACTACCAGATACGATAGGTTTGCGAAAATGGATGAGAAAACGGTGCACAGACCCCCTGTTTACAGCTTGCGGGAATTGACAGGCTATTTTTTCAAATTGGGTTACAGTGGCTTTGGTGGTCCGGTGGCATTGGTAGTCTATATGCACCGCGATCTCGTTGAAAAAAGGAAATGGATTTCAGAAGCGGAATATAAAGAAGGGTTGGCCCTCGCACAATTGGCACCCGGGCCACTCGCCGCGCAATTAGGCATCTATCTGGGATTCGTTCACTATAGGGTGTGGGGAGCCACGCTTACAGGGATTGCCTTTATTCTCCCTTCCTTTCTGATGGTTGTTGGCCTTGGAATTGCGTACAAATTATTTGGAGGACTGCCCTGGATGCAGGCTGTTTTTTATGGTGTGGGAGCAGCCGTTATTGGCATCATTGTATTGAGTTCTTACAAACTGATGATTAAGTCGGTAAGCCAGGTTAGCGTCAAAGCGATACATGATAATTTACTGCTATGGATAATTTTTCTTCTCGGTCTCATCATAACCGTTCTTACCCGTTCTGAAGAAGTATTATTCTTCATCTTAGCCGGGTTAGCCTATATGATCATCAAATCACCCCCACGTGGCACGGCGTCAAAATCAACCATATCCATGTTCCTTGTTTCCGCGATCGGATTCTGGGATTATGAACCCGGAATGTTGGGTAAAATATCCCTGTTTTTTCTCAAAGCCGGTGCGTTCGTGTTTGGGAGTGGGCTTGCTATTGTTCCGTTCCTCCATGGTGGAATCGTTAACCAAAACCATTGGCTTACTGAAACACAATTTGTAGATGCCGTAGCGGTGGCCATGATCACACCCGGACCGGTTGTTATTACAGTGGGATTCATCGGATACCTGATTGCCGGCTTTCCCGGTGCTGCTGTGGCAAGTATGGCAACCTTTATTCCCTGCTATTTATTTACGGTAATACCGGCTCCCTATTTCAATAAAATTGCAAAATTCGGTTCAGTCAAGGCTTTTGTGGATGGTATAACCGCCGCGGTTGTCGGAGCGCTGATGGGATCCGTGATTGTGATTGCCTCGCGCAGTATAAAAGATTTCCCAACTTTTTTAATCGCTTTAGCCAGTTTGCTCGTACTCATATATATTAAAAAAATGAAGGAGCCGGTGATTATTCTGCTGGCCGCGATAATTGGTATCATAATAAAAATAATTATATGAAAATTAAATTTGCCTTCTTTTCAATTTTTCTGTCTCTGGGATTTCTCAGCAATGCTCAGGTTGATTCAACCGGCCTGAATAATGTATTTGGGAAAAAAGGAATGGTACAAGGCATGGTTTACCGGATTACTTATCCGAGGTCAGATCTGAAAGTTAAAGTAGATGAATTTTCAGTAGCACCCGGGCTCGCGCTGACGTCCTGGATTGGCATTTTATTTATGGGAAACGAATCCATGATGATGGGCGATTTAGTGTTGCTGGATACAGAAGAAGCAGCCGCCGTTGCAAAACTGGTTTCTTCCGGTTTATCCATTACCGCCATTCATAATCATTTAACGAATGAAAAGCCGGCGATCAAATACATACATTTTTCCGGTACCGGTGATCCTTTAAAATTAGCGGCATCCATTAAATCTGTTCTTGCCATTACCGGCACACCGATGAGTCCGCCGTCGGCACCCGTTTCCACTTCTTCACCTGACTGGTCAAAAGTGGAAGCGATTCTCGGAAAAACCGGAAAATACAATGGCCAGATATTATCCTATACATTTCCACGAAAAGAAAGGCTTACGGAAAGCGGAATGGAAATGCCCCCATCCATAGGAATGGCAACCGGGATCAATTTCCAGATGGACGGAAATACAGCAGCGATAACGGGTGATTTTGTTTTGCTGGCCAACGAAGTAAACCCGGTAATAAAGGCACTTACTGAAAACGGTATCATAGTAACTGCCGTACATAATCATATGTTATTTGATGAACCGCGTCTGTTCATGATGCATTTCTGGGCAGTCGCCGATCCCGAAAAACTGGCTACCGGCTTAAAAGCCGCACTCGATAAAACTAATTCAAAGTTGTAAACTGTTATGAATAGTTCAATCGGCGAGTTTCTGAACCAGTACATTGAATCCCACTCCCAATCCGGTTGCCTTTTTCCACTCTGCCTGACTGGTTAGCCGATGCCAGGTGGCGGAATTCAAAAAGCCCGCGGATAAAAAAATGATGCCATTGCCGGTACCGGTATGCGAGCCTTCTATCCATTCGAGTGACAACAGCACATCGCCATCCAGTACCAGTTTATACTCTTTCAGATCAAGCGTGTACTGGCCAGTTTGTTTGCCGACCGGAACCAATATATTTTGATGAAGTATGTTTTCATACGGCGTTCCGTTTTTAAATCTGTAAATATTCAACCGGAAAACGGCCGTATCGAGCCGGTTATCTGATATATTAAACCGGAAACTCTTCAACAAAACCGGTTTCTTACCAAGATGCAATCTGATCCCTGTTTCCGAGCCAAGAAATTTCAGGGGCAGTCCTACACTGATAAAATTAGATGTGGTGGTATTTCCTTTGACTTCCGTTTTGATCGCTTTTGAGGTAACGATCACTTCCTTCAGTTCGATCATTTTTTCTTTTAATGATATCGTAACAGGTTCTGAATTTTTTGAAAGGTCTGAGATGCTTATTGATCTGGTCTGGTACCCCGCCATCGAAAAAGTCAGGCTGTCCGGTCTCAATTCCGGATAAATTTTCAACATAAAATAACCATCCTTTGCAGATACTGTTCCTGAATTCTTATTCTCTATACCCACATTTACGAATGCGAGAGCTTCCTTATTTTTATCATCTACGATCCTGCCCTTGATGATGATCAGGTTCGTTTTATTTTTCACTCCTGGCGAAACCGTATCAGCTGTACCTGTGCGAATAATTGAATCCAGCAAAGAAGACAATTCCTTCTTTCTGTTTTTTAAATACCGGTCGAAATAATAGAGGGATAATTGCTCAAGTGCGGGATAAAGATTTGCACCAGGTTGGATTTTATCCGAAAGTTCTGTTCCGAGCGAAGGCAGGCAGGAAAAATCTTCATGAACGGCTTTCGGAAAATGGACATAGAGATCTTTAACACCTGCCAGTCGATAAATATTAAAAATCGAATCCGCATCCAGTTCAGATTGTTTGTATCCGCTTTCAAAATAAGCGAATGGAATATTCAATCTGCTCAGGTTAAAATAAGATGAATTCCTGATCTGATCGAAATCCCGGTCCTCGTCTTTGGAATCTCCATAGTAATGCATGTCTGATCCATCCAACGACAAAAGGCATTTGATTCCGGTGTTATTCATTGCCAGGAGGATGGCTGCCAGCCCGCCCCAGCTGTAACCCGTCACCCCAATATTGCCAGTATCAATATTCTGCTCCATTTTCAGATATCGAATCGCAAAAGCCGCGTCGTTCACCTGTTCCATCAGATCGGGCAATTGAGTAGACATGTTCCCCGGATAGCGGCCAACCGAAGTAATGCATGCAACCGCATATCCGTGCGCCGCCAGCCATTCGAATAATGGGATATTTTCATAGCCCATCCCATTATAAGAACACAAATACAGGATTAAAGGAACCCGTTTTGTATAAGGCATTGCATTCGGGAAACTGATCGTGGGCAGATGAGTCAGTTTTGATGTATCGCCGATTTTGAGATTGGCACATATGTAAGCGACCAGTTCCCGGCTCATCCGGGTGAATATCGTATCGTCCTGAAACCGGTTTGACCGTTGTTGCAGCAGGTTGAGAAAATAACCGTAGGAAACGGGTGGACCTGAAACCGCCGGTTCTGCGGGATACCAGAAATCAATCTCTACCGGGCGGAAATACAATTTATTCCTGATATCCGCAGTTGGTTTGTATATGCGACCGGAATCTATGGTGATCAGATTCTGATAACCAACCCCATGCATCATTGTCGTATCCGTCGGTTCCGGGGTTTGTGTAAAGGCATCTGAAAAATATGCTACAAAAGAAAGCAGCAGTAATAAAAACCTCATCCCAAAAATTTATAAAATATACCTGTATTTTCACTTGGCCTTCATCAGGCGCCCCTATTTTAACAGAATAAAAGCACCTATAGATTCCGGGTTTTGCGGTATCCGGCCCCGTGAGATGGATTTTTGGACGATAAACAATTAATGGAATTATATTGCAGAAAATAGCCAACAATGGAGAGGTCATTCTTTTCAAGGGTTGACGCCAGCGTCATCTGCCTGCTTCTGCTCATTCTCATGCCCGTTACCGTGAAATTCGGAAATAGATTGAGGAAACGGTTATGGCGTTCGGAAGATGGAGATACCAGGGGCGGTATTAATTCCCTGCTGGGTGCCTTGTTTGGTTTATGGGGTTTTATTCTTGCCTTTACATTTGGACAATCCGGCGTTCGATTTGAAAACCTGCGGAGCATGATCGTGGATGAATCTACTTATTTAAGAAACGCGATCATGCGCGCAGATCTGTTTCCGGACAGTATCCGCACCATTTACCGGGCAGAATTGCAGCAATATCTTGAGGAGCGGATTACTTATTATGACCACGCGCGCGATGAAGACAATCTAAGAAAAAACATGGACGAGAACTCTAAAACATCGGCTGCTTTGTGGGCAACTACCGTTGAACTGGAAAAGAAACCCGATTCACGTGCTCTGGCAGAAGATATGGCCAAATCCCTGATCAATTTATTTGATATCGGCACCAAACGGGAGGCATTACTGAGCGCCGGAATTCCGGCTCCCGTTTCGATTACGTTGATTATCCTGGCACTATCCATTTGTTTTGTCGGAGGTTTTACAACACCGGTGATTAAACACAAGGAGTGGATCGTTATTTTCACTTTTGCTTTTCTGGCTGCAATGATCCTTTATATTACCATCGACCTCGCCAGGCCTATGGAGGGCTTGATCAGGCCCGATGCGGGTCAGTCAACCATCGTCAGCCTGCGCAGGTTTTTCTGATTGAATTTCGATGTCACTAACGAAAAAATGACAGTAACAATACCGGATTTAACGTATGCATCAGGTAATAGAGTTTTTTAAAGGACTTTTCGCCACAGATAAATGGCCGCCGAGATGGCATTGTGGTGACTGGAGTTCTTTTCATGGCTGGTTATACATACTAAGCGATCTTACAATCTGGATTGCTTATTTTTTGATTCCACTAATCATTCTGAATTATCTCGGTAAGAAAAAGAGCGGCATCAAATTTCAAAAAGTATATCTTCTATTTGCAGCCTTTATCCTGCTTTGCGGAATGACGCATTTCCTGGATGCCACGATGTTCTGGATCCCAATGTACCGTCTGAATGCACTGGTGCGCTTTGTAACGGGTGTCGTCAGCATGCTTACGGTCTATTATCTTTTTAAAATTCTTCCGCAGGCATTTCGCCAGAAATCGAACCTGGAACTTGAGCGCGAAGTGGAGCGCCGGATAAAGGCCGAAGAAGGTCTGGCGGAAGCTAATGCCAGCCTTACCTCGTTTGCGTATATCGCCTCACATGATCTTCAGGAGCCGCTTCGTAAAATACGGGCATTCAGTTCCCAGGTGCATGACGGTTACTCAAATGTTCTGGGCGAGCAAGGCAACGAACTGGTTCAAAAAATAATGAATTCGGCTTCCAGAATGCAGGCGATGACAACCGACATTCTGAATCTGTCTGCATATACTGACAGAATAAATATGGGCATGATCAGCGTTACCGAAGCCGCCCGGACTGCGATATCAGATCTCGAATCAAAGATTACAGAGTCCGGCGCGCGGATTACCGTTGGCTCCATTCCCGACGTCTATGGAAATCTTTCTTATCTCTCCCATTTGTTTTTAAACCTGATCAGCAACTCTATTAAATTTTCTGAGAAACAGCCCGTCATTAATATCTGGGGTGAGGCGCATGACAAAGTAGTGAGCATCTATGTCGAAGACAACGGAATTGGAATTGAAGAAGCCGGTCATCAGAAAATATTTCATGCTTTTCAAAAAATGCACGGTAAAAATGAATATGAAGGGTCCGGCCTCGGCCTTGCCATATGCAAGCGAATCGTGGACATTCATCATGGTCACCTGTCCGTCTCCAGCGTCCCCGGCGAAGGATCCACTTTTATTATCGAACTACCCAGTCAGGCTGTCGGGATTTCTGACCAATAACGCGCTTACTGCATTCCTGATTCTTATTTATCTTTATAACAGACTTACAAAATATCAAAAACGACAGCATATGAAAAAGGCTAAAAAAATACTTTTGATAACCGGGGATGCCGGTGAAAGCTTCGAAGTTCTTTTTGCTTCTCACCGCCTGCGCGAGGCCGGATATATTCCCGTGATAGCGGCCCCTGCCGTCAGAAGATTAAATCTTGTAATACACGATTTTGAGCCGGGTTGGGACACGTATGTTGAACGTAAGGGATACCTGGTTGAATCCGAAATTGCATTTGCGAATGTGAATGTAGCCGATTATGAAGCAGTGCTGATACCGGGGGGCCGGGCGCCTGAATACCTGCGAAATGATCCGGCAGTTGTAAGTATAGTAAAAAAGTTTTCCAAAGAGAATAAATATATTTTCGCTATTTGTCATGGTGTGCAGATCGTGGTCACGGCGGGTCTTGTCGATGGCAAAAAAATTGCCTGCTATGAGCATGTAAAATTTGAAGTGGAAGCCTGCGGCGGAATTTATGTAACACCCCAGGAAGCCGTCATGGACGGCAAATTGATAACAGGTAAAACCTGGCAATCGCATCCTGAATTTTACAGGCTGGTTTTTAGCTGCCTGCAGGCCGAAGAAGAAAAGACGGCGGATACGGCGCAACTTCTGGGCGTGTCATGAACGTTTACAAAAACTATAACCAGGAACAGTTAGATTATCAATATAATGTACGGCTGCAGGTACCGGATTATCCGAATTATTTCGATCGCTGGGAAAAACTAAGCGGACAAACAGAACAACATTATGCCATTCTGAAAGACATCCCGTTCGGGGCCCGTCCGGAAGAGTGCCTGGATATTTTTCCTTCAAAGATTCTTCATTCTAAAACACTGGTCTTTATTCATGGCGGATACTGGCACCTGCTCGACAAGACCATGTTCCATTTCCTCGCAGAACATTTTTTGAGTTATAACGTAACGACTGTTTTAATTAATTACCCCCTTGCCCCGCATTCTTCCATCAGTGAGATAGTCGCCTCCTGCCGTAAGGCCTTGCGATGGTTGTATGAAAACATTGCACGCTATAATGGAGATCCAATGGACCTTTATCTGCTGGGTCATAGCGCGGGCGGCCATCTGGCTTCCATGCTGCTGATTGAAGAAGAGGCGAAATTCCTGCAGGGAATGATCTCGCTGAGTGGCCTGTTCCGCCTCGAACCGGTGATGCTGTCTTATCTGAATGATTCGATTGGAATGGATCGCGCAAATGCCATAAAGAATAGTCCCGTTTTTTTAAACCCTGCACATGACTACCCCCTGTTACTGGTTACAGGAACAGATGAATCAGATGAGTTCAAAGCGCAGACTGAAGAGTTATACCAATGCTGGAAAAACAAATGCAGCAATACAGAATTACTAATGGTTCCACATAAAAACCATTATTCCGTTCTGGATGCTATTGTTGAAAAAGATTCGATCCTGCGGGCCGCCATTATTCGCCTGATGAATATTTAGCCCGGCATAGCTCCTCCCGGATCTGCATAGTTGGTATTTAAATGTCATATTTACATAATGAATTGACAGGGAATGTTCAAAAAATATATTGAAAATAAAAAGCTGGCCGGGGTTAACTGCATTGTATGGCAGGAAGGAGAAATATTATATCAGGAAACTGTCGGATACAAGAATCTGGAGACAAAAGTATTATTGACTCCCGATACGATATTCAGAATTGCGTCCATGACAAAACCGATTACATCGGTACTTGCCATGATGTTATATGAAGAAAAGAAATTGGATCTCAACGACCCGATCACCAAATGGTTTCCGCAGTTTGCAAATATGAAAGTCCTTATAAATCCCCCGGATGAATACGAAAAAGCCGGCAAAAACATAACCATACTCGATTTACTTACGCACCGGGCAGGTTTTACATATAGTGGATTTCAGAAAGGAAAATTGAAAGATGACTACCTCCGGATCTTAGGTGGCGACATTGACTCAGAAGTCACCACTAAACAATGGGTTAATGGATTGGCGGGCCTTCCTTTAGTGAGTCAGCCCGGCGATTTATTTAATTATGGGAAATCGACGGATTTATTAGGGATACTCATTTCGACCATAGAAGGGAAATCACTGGAAAACGTAATGGAAGAAAAAATATTCCATCCACTGGACATGAAGGATACTTTTTTTAATATTCCAAACGACAAAAAAAACAGGTGCGCTTCCAATTTTGGTTTCGACGATTCCGGCAACCTCATCAATCTTGAAACAGTTCCGGCAAAAATGGCTTTCAAGGAACGACCCGCTGGTTTGGAATTTGAAGCCGGAAGCGGGGGGCTTTGGTCAACCATGGACGACTACTTAAAATTTGCAAGAATTTTTGTTGAAGACGGGTGTTCAGGTGGTGTGCAAATCTTAAAAAAGGAAACAAAAGATCTGATGTGTTCCAATCACCTGACACCTGCCCAGAGAGAACAATCCAAATTAATGGGTTCACGAATGTTTAAAGACCATTTTGGATTTGGGCTGGGCGTGGCAGTTGTTATGACTGAAAGCCCTTATTTATCTATTCCCTGCACAGGCTCTGTCGGCTCAGTAGGCTGGCCAGGGGCTTATGGTGGTTGGTGGTCAGCAGATCCGGTAAAAAAATCCATTGCCATTTTTTTAACCCATAGCATGACCGAACCCCATCAGCTTGCTCAGGGCATTGGGTTTGAATTATATGAAGCCATTGATGAGTTCTCAAAATACATTAATGAACGTTTGCAGTGAATCTTTTTGAACTTTACGATGTCGATAGCGGCGCCTGACATTTAAAAACAAGATATGAGAAAACTAATTGCAGCAATCAACATGACGCTTGACGGGTTTTGTGATCATACGGCCATGACTGCAGATGAGGAAATACATCAGCATTTTAATGACCTGTTAAGGAGCGCAGACACCCTTCTCTATGGAAGAACAACTTATCAGCTTATGGAAAGCTATTGGCCATCGGTCGTAAAAAAACCCACCGGCAACAAACCAATGGATGAATTTGCGGTACTCATAGATAATATTTCAAAAATTGTATTCTCCGGAACGCTGAAGGAAGTTGACTGGAAAAATTCAACATTGAAAAAGGACATCAATAAAGATGAGATATTAGAACTCAAGCAACAAGCGGGTAAAAATATCTTAGCCGGCAGCCCCGGTTTAATAGTAGCTTTAGCGCGGCTTGATTTAATTGATGAATACCAGCCGGTCGTTCAGCCCATTATTTTAGGAAGCGGCTTGCCACTATTTAAAAACATCCGGGATAGAATTGATCTTACCCTCATAAAAACAAAAACATTCGGTTGTGGTGCAGTAGCTCTTTACTATGAGAACATAAAAAAAAGAGTAAATAGTTAAACCGGTCCCATTCCTTTTTAAAAATGCTAGCCCTTAAATCGGTGAAAGACCTGTCTTTCATGTTCTTCGAATATCAAAGTATCGGTTCCTTTCATAGATACTTTAAAAACCGGTTTGTAATTATCGTAGATTATTCTGATACTGTCGTCCTTCAATTCATAATTGTATTCTTTGGAACCATCAGGATAAAATATAGTGCTCTCCCGAATTTCAAAGCTTGCATTCTGGTCCCCTGATCCTGCCCAAATGCCCAACAGATCGGGCATGGCCGCTGCGGGCGCACGTTGGTTCACTATTTTTGTCTTTTCTGTGAGACGATCCCAGATACCCTCGGTTTTCACGCTCTTCATAAAGCTGGCGGCCGTTCCGCCCGTATCGATTGCTCCGAATACATGCGACCCTGTGAACACCACCCGACCTTTATAATCCAGTTTTTTATAAACCTGTTTGTCGTGTGCAGTGTAAACGGTAGAATATATATCCGGAGGAAGATTTCCGGCACTGTCTTTCACGTCTGATCCTGCATAAGATTTTTCTACGGTCACTTTATCAAAATTCAGAGACAACTCATTGTTTTGTACCCGATAAATGCCCTTTAAATAACTGCACCCTTCGTCACAATAATCTATATAGAGAAAAACACTATCATCAACAAACAGCGTATTGGCAGAGCAGCAGTCACAGGCGCCCGTCGCCACATAATTTGTACTGTCGTATTCGGGCGCAAAAAAATATAACTGACCGGCCAGTGATTGATTCGGATTCTTTGCCAGGCTATCCTGTTTGGGTGATATCGCGTCGTGACTCTTGCAGGAATTAAAACACACAGACGCAACAATAAGGCTAAAGGCCAAAGTCGTAGGCTTCATAGTGGCAGGAGATATTTAAATTAATTCCCGTTCTTTTAATCATTCTTGATAACTGGTATGGATTTTTTATCCATTACTATCAGTTACTTATTGGAAGCCCGGGATTTTTTGGAGAACGATGTGGAGGATAGAATTCGTATATCAGCTCCATCACATAAGTGCCGTTCGCCGGGCATTTACTTATTCGTCCAAAAGATTGCAGAAAAGGCAAAACTGCGCTTTATCTCTCCATTCCAACAAGGAATGAGATACATTTCTGACAGTCCCCTGTTGGTAATAAAATATTTTTTCCTTCAGTTACATACTTGAATCGCCGGGTTTGCGTTGTTCCCGAAAGGTCAGATGGCTAAACGATTAACACATAATATAATAACTGGCAACGATCCGGGTCTCCGGATGTGTTATTACTATTCTCCCTATTTTGATCAGAATATATGGCGCCGGGGGTCTTCGCTTACCGGTGAGCGAACCAAAAACGACCCTGCCTTTAAAGGCTTTCGCCAAAGCAGTAGCCGGTTGAAGGAAGCTTCTCCCATCGCGGCTTCGCTGTATAAAATGATACCCGGGCAGATAAAGCAATACGCTCTCTACAGAACATTAACCGGTGAAGCGATCAAAATGCTGAAAGAAGATATAGACGCGGCCGTTATTACAGAGACCCTGAAGAGAAAATATATTGACCCGCTCCTGGATGTGTCGAAAAAGTACTCCGAAAATAAAACGCCTGAGAAAACCGGTATAAGAGACCGAGTTAAAGGCTTGAATGATTTCGCTTCATATCCTCAAATGGTTTCCCGGGTCAGAAAAATTAGCAGGCCACACCGAACCCTTTTGCTTCAAAAAATCACAGAAAGCCAGTCCGCAGTCGAATTCTTTTCATCCACCGATCCAGATCCCCTGCCGCAAACCAGCAGAAATGTCTCAGCTTCTCCATTTAACGAACCGGTAGAATCGAAGCCGCGAACCAAAACCACCAGTGACCTGATATATCTGGGCCGTCTTCCTGAATGTAAAAAACTCAAAATCTGGATGAGGCCAGAGTCTATTCTTAAATCTCAGATTCAATAACCTGGTCATTTTTTCTCAGGGATAAAGGTGTTACCCAAGCGGAAATCAATGAACTATTCAAAAACATCAGTTCATCAAAAGAATTAGTGGTGTATGAAAACAGCGGACATCAAAATCTCTGCGAAAACGAACCGGATAAATGGGAGGAAACGGTAGGAGCCTTTTTGGAGAAGTGAGTTTTCCATATGATGAGCCTGGTGACAATCCGGTAATTTTCAATTAAAGGACCAACGAATATGAAAACTCAATGCAGTTCGATTATAATACAGCACCCACATCATTTCCATTGTAAGTGCATAATATTCCGCTCTCCCAGCTGGGCCATTAATAACATTGACTGTCAATACCTTATACGAATTATCCAATACATGTCGCATTCTTGTCATTCTCAGTTTTACATTTTCTGTGTATAAAACCTACGATTGACCCGTCACATCGGCATCATTTAAAGCTAAGTTATCACCCATGCACCCGGTTCCTTCGCTGTCTCGTTAACAAATCAATGTAAAATTTTCATATTAAATTGGTACGCCTGATTTATCATGCAACTCCCGCCAACAGATAAAATCTTTGTTGAAGTCATCAAAAATATTCGGGTGATGAAAAAAAGGGTTGGTTACGGTGGTCTTCGAAAATCGTTAGTTCCGGTTTTCCTTTTGATCGTAACTTCTTTGAGTTCCTGTTATAAAAATTCTATCCCCCCTCAGTATATTTTTCCCCCGACTGCAACCAGAGACACCACGCTCACTGATTCCAGCATTTATATTGATGTAACGCTCAATGGAATCAGGGTATTTAGAATTGCTCGCGTGGACAGTTCCTGGGGCATGGCGTGGTTTTCAGGCGATTTCCCTCCCGATACGACAGTGGCTATTTATAGATTAAACAGGATTGGCGGAGTATTTGATTCGGCCGCAAACACCTATCCTGGTTTGGGATTCAGTAAGGGAGATATCAATTATCTCACTTACGGATACCCCCAATCGTATTACCTGATGAATACCCAGGCACTGGATTCTTTTTTTCAGGCGGAAAACTATTCCTTCTCTCAATTATCAAAAGATACCAGCTATACGGTCGTATATGACAGCAATAACGATACGCTCACTGCATTTGGCAATCCTGTTTCAGGCAGGATCCTTACTCCGGGCATTCAACTAACGTGGTATGACTCAACCGGTAAAGCCTGGAAAACTTATTTGGGATCAGGCGATCAAAGTAACAGTTACTTTAAGATTGTGAAGACTGAACCCGATCCAACTTCTTATTCAGTTCAGGGATTTTCCAATTATGCAATAATTACTGCTGAGTTTGGTTGCAATCTTTATGATGGTCGTGGAAATGTCATTCATCTTACTAATGGAAGATTCCGTTTGTTGGCATTCGTTTAGACGATTGTGTTTCTAACAGAACATATTTTCCCAGTTATCTGTCCTCCGGATATTACTTTGGTTTTAAGCTTGGGTGGAAAACGATTTGGGCGGGTAAATACTTACGATTCAGAAGACCAACTTTGTTTGGTGTAAAACGGTTGATATTCATTCATTTTATACCTATTTTGTATATCTAATATCCCAAAACCTGCGCCCCTACATAACTTCATTATCAAGACTCTTAGCCTTTCTTGGGGCCATATTCATATCAGCATCTGGCTTTAGCCAACAATGCCAGGTTAAGTACTACCAAGATAACTTTCATCACTTGGGAACGAACGGGACTCCAAAACTTACGATACTGCCCGACAATACGCTGATCATTTCTTCCATTTATAATGGTTCAGGAATAAACCTTGTAAAACTCACTAACCTGGGTGATACGATTTGGAGTAAGAAGTACAATAATTCAATTTCTTCTGACATAAACGCGCTTACCAAAACGCTGTACGATGTGAACGGAAGTTTGTTTTCCGTGCTGACCGGTAAATATTTGGCAGAGCTTGATACTTCTGGAAATTTTTTAACCACCAAACATTTGGATGGTTTGGATAATTATCAATTTAGGGATGCAGCTATTTTTGCCAATGGAGATAAACTTATATTATACTCTGTACGAAATGGCTATGATTATGGTGGTGTATTGATTCGATTAGATAAAAACCTGAACACCATTAAATGGTCCAAACTCATTGGTGGCGCTGGGCTCGATTTTTCGAATTTATTGCTTGACGGGAACACGGTTGTTATCGCTGGCCAGTCCTATGTTTCTCCTTATGACTTTACGGCGAGGGTGTCTTTCGTCAGTAAAATTGATGGAGATAACGGGAACATCATTAATACTAATTCATACAGAGATCCGGAGTCAGGTAGCGGCGCTATTTTTTTATATAAATCCGGCAGCGGTTATATTATTGACGGGGCGACCCTCTATTCGGGAGGTTCCAATATCGTACGCCCCTACTATATTCGTTTGAGTTCTGATTTACATATCCAGGTTTCTAAACGAATAGATGAATTGCCGAATGTGAATTCCGGAGGACTATACTACTTGTTGCCCGAAAATGACGGATCCTTCTACGGTGTCCTGTCCTAAATTCACAAAAGGCTGAAGTTTCATTTTCGCGGTAAGGGTTTCCTGAACTGTACAGCCTGACCATTTTTGAGCTGAAATTATATAGCTGGTATCCGTTTTGACATATACCGAAGCCTGCTCTCCGACACCCACCACATTTATGCCATAAGAAGGAGACCACTTGTAGTTGCTGAATCCGGGATCCGCCTGGAGCTGTAAAGTATCATTTTGGCATTTCAACAATTCGGAGGGCAGGCCAAGTGAAAAATGAGCTTTCTCTATTTTGATGGTATCAAAATATTCGTTTTTACAATAATCAAATACCTGAATGGAATAAGTTCCGGAATCAGTCGCCTTATAAACAGAGTCGGTCGATCCATCCTGCCAGAGATAACTTTTAAATTGATTACCCGCATGAAGCATGATGGTATTGTTACAAACGATCGTATCCGGACCGAGATTGATACCAGGAACCAGATTCACATGCAGTTTCATGCTGTCTTTCGTTTCGACACAACTGGTCAGAGAACCTTTCAGCAGGTAGTCTCCACCCTGGGTAAACTGAACGGAGATCGTGCTGTCGTTGATTGATTCGAGTGTGTATCCCTGGTCCGGAAACAATTTCCACTGCACAACATTGGTGCAGGATTGATT
>Ga0206903_10137_pt2 | contig 22263 bp, 16 predicted proteins | sample Alteio_BWOrgHeat_45_FD_152959 | JGI IMG/M metagenome (GOLD analysis project Ga0206903, IMG submission 152959) | Enriched cells from forest soil in Barre Woods Harvard Forest LTER site, Petersham, Massachusetts, United States -... | ecosystem: Environmental > Terrestrial > Soil > Temperate forest >... | reverse complement strand
GCGAGCGCTGAAAAGAAAGGCGAAACCAGAAGGAAGGAGACGAGTTTCAAACGAAAGTTCATAAGCACCACCTTGTAAAACCCTATTAATGCCGCACAGCATCATAAAAAGCAAATGGGCCCGCTTTTTTGAGCTCGGATTCAGATCCAGCGCCATTCTCGCCAACGGCCCTGGGTTAGAGTACGTTGGCCCCTGTATGGAGGCCATTATTCTTTGTGGGGGAAAGGGAACTCGGCTTCGTCCGCTCACCAATCTTCTGCCCAAACCGTTGTTACCCGTGGGAAATATCCCAATTCTGGATCTGATTCTGCGCCAGCTTAGGGCGAGTGAGGTTCATACGGTTACCCTGGCAGTCGGCCCCTTCCGACGTCAAATCGAAGCGTTTGCGGGAAACGGAGAGAGCTGGGGTCTGACGCTGAATTACTGTGAAGAGGGAGAACCCTTAGGCACGGCTGGGGCACTTACCTTACTCACCCGACTCCCGGAAAATTTCTTGGTCTTAAACGGTGACATTCTTTGTCAAATTGAGTTCTCCGAGTTCTTCCGTGCCCACGAGAAAAGTGGGGCTGAGATTTCGATCGCGACCTATGAGCGGCCTTTTCAGGTTGAGCTCGGAGTCTTAGATATTGATGCCGACGGAAGAGTCAGCGACTACCTGGAAAAACCCGAATGGCGTTATCCGGTGAGTGCCGGGATTTACGCCGTATCACGATCGGCTTTAGCTCACTTACCCCCCGGTACGGCTATCGATTTTCCAGAATTAGTGCAGCGACTGCTTCGCCAAAAACGACTAGTACGGGCACATAGGCTCATGGGGCTCTGGTTAGATATTGGCCGGCCGGAGGACTTCGAACGAGCCCACCGCGAAATCTTGCATCATCCGACCCGGTTCCTGCCGTCATCAGCCCGGATTCCCTCAGCCCAGTCCCGTTCCCAAGGGTAACGAAAGGCAAAAATGCTCACCCAAGGTGCTTACCCTACCCCCAGGATGAAGAACTCATTGACCTAACCAGCCTTAGTTTAGGAGGATAGGAGCACTCATATCGAAAATGTAACCTAAGCGGAGAGATTCTTGGATACTCCTCAAAACCGAGCAAAACGAACCCAACTCCTTTTGGACGCCCTAAGACAGCGCATTTTAGTCCTGGACGGAGCTACCGGAACGGCGATGCAAAGCCGTAATCTCACGGCAGCCGATTTCGGGGGATCCGAATTAGAAGGCTGCAACGAAAACTTAGTCCTAACTCGCCCTGATGTCGTTCAGGATGTCCACCGCCAATACCTCGCCGCGGGATGCGATATCGTAGAAACCAATACCTTTGGGTCGACCCCGCTGGTCATGGATGAATATGGGTTAGGCAGCAAGGCCGAAGAAATCAGCCGAAAAGCGGCAGAACTCGCCCGAGCCATGACCAATCAGTTCAGCACGCCCGAAAAACCTCGTTTCGTCGCCGGAGCCATCGGTCCGACGACCAAGGCGATCACGGTTACCGGCGGAGTGACGTTCGAACGGCTCGAAGAAAATTTCTACATCCAAGCCAAAGGACTTTATGAAGGCGGGGCCGACTATCTCTTATTGGAAACCTGCCAAGACACGCGAAATATCAAAGCCGCGCTTAATGGCATTGATCGCCTGATTGAGGAGAAGCAGTTTGCCATTCCCGTGGCAATCTCCGTCACCATTGAACCGATGGGAACCATGCTGGCGGGCCAAAGTATCGAAGCCCTCTTAGCTTCGCTGGCCCATCGCGATCTCCTATATCTCGGGTTGAACTGCGCCACCGGTCCCGAGTTCATGACCGATCATATTCGTTCCTTAGCTCAGCTTTCTCCATTTCGGGTCTCCTGTGTTCCCAACGCCGGTCTACCGGATGAAAACGGATGTTACCTGGAAACGCCAGATATGGTCGCTTCCGTATTGGGAAGATTTGTCTCCAGTGGCTGGATCAATTTGCTCGGAGGCTGCTGCGGCACGGTGGACCATCATATTGAAGCCTTAGTGCGTTTAGCGGAAGGAAAAGCCCCCCGCGTCCCAAACCCACCTAAGCGATCTTTCGTCTCGGGAGTCGACTATTTAGAGATCACCGATGAAATGAGACCGGTGATTGTGGGGGAACGAACCAACGTCATTGGAAGTAAGAAATTCAAAACCTTAATTTGCGAAGAGAAATTTGACGAAGCATCGGAAGTCGCCCGAGCTCAAATCAAAGGCGGCGCGCAAATTCTGGACGTTTGTCTGGCCAATCCCGATCGCAACGAAATGGATGACATGCAGAAGTTTCTGGAATTTGCCATCCGCAAGATCCGGGCACCCTTGATGATCGATTCCACCGACGAGAAAGTCATTGCCATGGCTCTCACCTACAGCCAGGGAAAAGCCATCATCAACTCTATCAATCTCGAGGACGGTGAAGAACGGTTTGAAAAAGTAATGCCGCTGGTGAAAAAATTCGGCGCGGCGGTCGTGGTCGGCACGATTGACGACGATAAAGTCCAGGGCATGGGAGTGACGCGGCAGCGGAAGCTTGAGATCGCGGAGCGCGAATACGCGTTGCTCACGGGCAAATACCAATTGGAGCCAGAAGATATTTACTGGGACCCCCTGGTGTTTCCCTGTGGCACCGGCGATGCCCAATATGTTGGCTCCGCCGTAGAAACGATCGAAGGGATTCGACTCATCAAACAGCGTTTCCCTCGCACTCGTACGATCTTGGGCATTTCCAACGTAAGCTTTGGTTTACCCGGGGCGGGGCGTGAAGTCTTGAATTCAGTCTTCCTCTATCATTGTGTCCAAGCGGGCTTGGATCTTGCCATCGTGAACTCTGAAAAACTTGAGCGCTATGCCAGCATTCCTGACGAAGAAAGAAAACTCTCGGAGGACCTGCTTTACAATCGCGGTGCGGATCCGGTCGCGGCCTTTGCCGCCCACTTTCGCACTAAGAAACCGTCGGCTCGCGATACGGGAGAAAAGCTGCCGCTGATGGAGCGCCTACCTCAATATATTCTTGAAGGTTCCAAAGATGGTTTAGTCGCCGATCTCGATGAAGCGCTTAAAACTCTGAAGCCGCTGGAAATCATCAATGGCCCGCTGATGAAGGGAATGGATGAAGTGGGGAGGCTTTTCAATGCCAACCAGCTTATCGTCGCCGAAGTTCTACAATCCGCCGAAGCGATGAAGGCCGCAGTTGGCCATCTCGAACAATTCATGGAAAAAACCGAGAGCTCAACTCGCGGCAAAGTATTGCTGGCGACGGTAAAGGGAGATGTTCACGACATCGGAAAAAATCTGGTGGAAATTATCCTGGCCAACAATGGCTTTCGAGTTGTGAATCTCGGCATCAAAGTCCCGCCCGAACAATTGATTCAAGCAGTTAGAGAACATAAACCAGATATGATTGGGCTTTCCGGATTGCTGGTAAAATCGGCCCAACAAATGGTACTCACCGCCGACGATTTAACCAAAGCTGACGTCATTCCTCCCATGCTGGTGGGAGGTGCCGCCCTTTCTCAAAATTTCGTCGATAAACAAATCGCTCCAGCCTATGGCGGAACTGTGGCCTATGCCTCGGATGCAATGAGCGGATTGGAGCTCGCGAAGCAAATTGTCGATCCGGAGAATTACAAGAAGCTGCAAAACGAATTGGCTTCGCGTCGTGCCGCTCTCAAAGCCGACGCTAAGCCACAGGCAGCGCCAGTTCCCGAGGAGAAAACTCGAAGTAGTTCCATCACCGTTCAAACAAATCTCCCCCAACCACCCGACTACGAACGACACGTGATTCGGAACACTCCGATTGATCAGATCTGGCGCTTTATCAATCCGATGATGCTTTACGGACGTCATCTGGGTATTAAAGGTCCCCTGGTTCGTAAGCTCGAAGAAGCCGCCACCCACCCCACTGCCTTTAGAGAGTTGGAACAGAGCGAGACCAAAGCTACGGATATCTGGAAAGCGGTAGAAGAAGTAAAGCAGGAGTTCCGGGGCACGGAAATTCTTCAACCGGTTTGTGTCTATCGCTTTTTCCGAGTGACGTCGCAGGGAAATCAGATTTTTATTTTTGATCCAGATAATGGAAAGCAACCCGTGATCCCGCTCGAGCTTCCGCGACAACGCAAGAAGGACGGTCTATGCCTGGCCGATTATTTGACGCCCTTGGGCTCTAATCAGCCTCCGCGTACCATCACCGATTTCAATGACAATCTGGGCATGTTTTTGGTTTCCGTGGGCAAAGGGGTTCGGCAACTTTCTGAGGCAATGAAGAACCGCGGCGACTATTTGAAATCTCACATCCTGCAGGCGCTAGCGTTGGAATCGGCAGAAGGGTATGCGGAAATGATGCACTCTCAGATGCGCTCGATGTGGGGTTTTCCGGATGCTCCGGATACCACCATGATGCAGCGATTTCAGGCTAAGTATCGAGGGAAACGGTATTCCTTCGGGTATCCCGCTTGCCCCCGATTGGACGATCAAACTTTATTGTTCCAACTATTGCGTCCGGAAGAGGTAGGCGTTCAGCTTACGGATGGTTTCATGATGGATCCCGAAGCTAGCGTTTCAGCGCTTGCCTTTCACCATCCCCAAGCCTCTTATTTTTCAGTGGGAGTGAGGAGCGATGAGGATGAAATTAAATAGCCCCAAGGAGATTTGCCTATGAGTTCTCGAAAGGCCGTTCCCTTATCGTTTGATAGTCCCAATCGCCTCGCCACTCTGCCAGTTCATCCCGGAACTACGGGCATCGGCAGCCTGCCTCATCATAATATCGATGCCGCGCTGGAATTTTCTTTTCAGAACCGCATTCCGTTCTTGCCTCAAATCCCGATTCGAAATCCCTGGGAGTACATGATTGCGCAAGCGCTCGAAGGGATGCCGGGGCTATTGGTGGATAAGGAAGGAAGTGCGCAGCTCGATTTAGCCGTGTGGACGGGACGTTCTCACGCTTTTAACGAGCGATTGCTCGCGGCTTTTTCCAACATGGCTAATCCCGACGCCTTCGCTCTTTTTGAGCCATCGTCTGCCGCGAGCAGCAGTTGGCAACCCTATCTTTGGGAATTGGCCGAGCGACAGATTTCTCTGGCCAAAATTCAGCTCGCCGGGCCGCTCACTGCACAATGGGTGCTTCAACTTAAGGACGGCACCCCCGCGGATCGATACCCTGAAGTGGGAGAACAAGTGTATCGTCTGGTGCTAGCCAGAGCCTTGGCGATGTCACGACGTTTACGCATGGAAGGGGTTCAACCCCTGCTCTATCTTGATGAACCGGGATTGTATGGTCTGAGTATCTCCAATCCTCGTCATGTGATGGGAATGCAGCAACTGAAGCTCATGATCCAAGCCCTCACCAAAGAAGGAGTGTTGGTTGGATTACATTGTTGTAGCAATACGGATTGGGCACAGACTCTGGGCCTAGGTTGGCATGTCCTTTCGATTGATTCGGAACTCTCGCTCGCATCCGTCCTCGAAGCCCAAGAAGCAGTGGAAGGCTTTCTCGATCGGGGAGGACGTTTTTCCCTGGGTATCATTCCCACCACCCAGGGCAATCGCAATTCAGAGTGGAATGGACCCAAGTTGGTGCAACGAGTTCAGGAAACTTTCACGAAAGTTTGGCCGGGAAAGGAAACCCTGACGCAAAAAGTCCTGCGAGAAGCGATTTTCACTCCGGCTTGCGGGCTGGCTTTTCAATCCCCTACCGATGCCGAATCGATTCTAGCAACTTTGCTCGAAATTGAAGACTACTGCGAGCGGGAATTCAATTGATAGCCTTCGCTCCGTTCGCCGGATTCTTGGCGAGCGAAGCGAAAGGCCTCGGAAAATATCCTTACGCAGGATACATCTTAGCGTTGCATTGGATGGTCACTCCCGGGATATCCGCAATAGGTTGGAGCTCTGCTTCCACCGCACGAATGAGCTCATCCTGCGACAGCTTTTTCACATTATAATCCACCGCGTGAGTTTCGATAAACACCGCATGCTGACTGCCCATCACTAAAGGGCTGCTCTTGGTTTGGAGATTGCGTCCGGAAGTATGCTCTAGGACAAAGAGCAATTGATCCATCGTCACTTTCGCCGTATTGACGTGCACGACAAAACTGCCTTCCACTACAGAAGGATCGCCAAAACAGCTCGGCACCTGACCGGCGAAGGCGAAACTAGAAACTACCAAACTCAACAATCCCAATTTCAAACTCTGCATTTCATTTCTCCTTATGTTCTTAAGTCAGAAGACACTAATGCAGAAGATATGCCAGATTCGACGAGGCTAAATTGAGCGGAACTGCAGTTCCAACCCGGAACCATCCACTAAGTTGGAACCAAGCTTCAATGTTTTTTCGCAGTCACAATGCGAAGCGGCGGAAAGGTATCAATCCAGTAGGGAAGGCTTCGCTCAACGCTTAGCCCAGCTTCTCGAAATGCAGCCACGTACTCTTTGGTTTTCATGAAATCGGAGATGAGGGCTGTTCCCCCAGGTTTTAGAACCCGGGCGATTTCCAAACAAGCTTGGCGTCGCCCCTCAGCATCGGAAATATTGTGCAGGCAAAGATTGGAAAGGACGATATCAAAGCTGCTTTCCGGAAAACTCATCTTACGCGCATCGCCTTCTTGCACCGCAGCTTGGGCTTGCACCCCTTCGGCCAGAATATTCGCCAGAGTGTTGGCTTCTGAATTAGCGGCCATGTCGATCTGACTCCAAACGTCGATTCCAATAGCTCGGCCGGTTTTTAATTTTTTCGCGGCACCTACCAGGAGCAATCCTCTGCCGGTACCGACATCCAAAACGCTTTCATCTCCGCGCCACTGAATCCGCCCTAGCATTCGATCCCGATGGATGAACTTGCCGTATTTCACGTAAAGGAACATCAAAACGCCGCTCAGAAAAAGCCAACCGCCCAGTGTCACCAAAAATGGAGAAATGTTGACGCGAAGCCATTCCGTGGGGACTGAGCGCAGCCACCACCCCACACCGACCGTCAGCAGCCCAGAAATGAAAAACCCCCGCAATACTCCGGGGGCATCCACCCCATAATCTATTTTCTTCACTGCATTCATTGTCGATGGAGAATTCATAACAGACCCAGCCCTTCTTTTCGCCATTGTTAGTCGCTGGGTGCAGAAGTGACAATGATTTTCCCTGCTGTGGAGATTTACCACAGCCTTCTTCGGTTAAGAGCCTACTGAGACTGGCTTGGGACTTGCACCCTCTTACCTGACGAAGCCAAAGAGCAGTTCATCGTCGGTAAGGAGAAGCCCCATGGCATTTGATCCATTACAAGAACGTGGCATCCCTCTAGAAAAACAATGGCGAAATTGGTCGGAACTTAACTCCAAGCCCTACGACAGTCACAATGTCGAACCTCACACCCGAGTTCGTCTGCTCATCTTAGATGCGATGGAATCAGAAAGTTTTCGTTTCTCTCATCAGTTTTCTCGTCATTCGACCAATCCGGAAATTCGTCGAGCCCTGGCGCTTACTCGTCGCATTGAGCTCCAGCAAAAAAACGTGATCCATAACCTGATTCCGGCAGAAGAATCCAATTTGGCTCTGGCCATTGGACAGGAACAGATGGCCGTGGCTCTGACCGCCTTTCTAGCTCAGACAGAATCCAACGTTGAAATTCGCCAAGCTCTGGAGTTTGGCCTCCTCGAGGAACTCGATCACCTCTATCGATTTTCTAATCTCTGGGATCTCATCGATGGCAAAAAAGCGACGGAGCTCACCGGTCCCTTCACGGAAATAACGGTTGGCCGCCCCACCTCGGAACAGCATCGGCATCCATACGATACCTTGCCCAATCCATCGCTGACAGCTTCTGACAATGCGGTTGCTCAACTCCACCTGCTCACCCTGGCGGCCACCGAAATGCAAACCATGGATTACTATCTCACCATAAGCAATCGCCCCATCGAGCCACTAGCGCGAGGGCTCTATTTAGAAATTGCCCAAATTGAAGAACAACATATTACCCAATACGAATCCTTCTTAGATCCGAATCTTTCCTTGCTCCAGCAGGAAGTGCTCCATCATTACAACGAATGCTATCTCTATTATTCGTTTCTACTGCAAGAACCCGACCTTCGCTTAAGACAGTTATTTGAATTGCATCTGAATATGGAAATTGGACATCTGGAGGCTGCCACGGGTTGGAGTCAAAGTGGATTGGAAATATCATTCCAATGCCTGCCGGACTCAAGACAATACGCTGTATGTAAGTGGTCGGGGTTTTGCCCAAGGGAATGGTTTTTGGCAGTGCAATAACGGCGGATGGCAATTCTATCAGTATGTGCAACCGCAACCGACCCGTAGCGTTCCAGCGCCAGTTCAAAATGGTGGCGGAATGTCTCGCGAAGAACAGGAATCCATTGCGGCGCAATTCAAAGGGTGAGACTGGCTTCTCAGTTACGCTCAGAGGCACCGGTATTGTCGGGGCAAGTGAAAAAATTTGATTTGAGTGGGTGGGGTTAGGCCGAATTCCTTCTTCATCCTGATCCCGCGCTTTCCTGTGATCTTTTACCTTGGCCTCCCCGTGAACTTGAACGTGAACCAGCAACCTGGGCCTCGGGCGTTAACCTGCTCCTGCTCACATCTGAAATTCGAAAAAGCGAGAGGCTCGAGGTCCGGGATGCTAGTTCACGTTCAAGTCCAGGTTAAAGTTTCACGCTAACGAAAGGGAGAAGCGCCTGCGCCTGCGCACGCGCTCAGCGTGAGTTAAACCACTTCTAAATAGAGGCTGGATGGAAAATGTCCAGCCTCAGTTCCGGGGACGACCATTCCTTCTTCATTGCCTTGAGGAACATAATCACTGAGTAGAGTTTTCAATCCCGTGGTGCGATCGTAATGCAAAGCCGACAAGCAAGCTTTGACTCTCAGATTGGGATTTCCCGTTAGTAGGGCTAGGAGCAAGACAGTTTCCTGCTGAGCAAAATAGTCCGACATCGGAGTGCGATGGTACAAGTAAGGCAGGTAGATATCGTGAATATGAATCAAAACGCCTTTTTTGAGGCGAGGGATGATATCCAAATAGATTTTCACCACATCTGATCCCAAAGCCACCGAGTGACTTGAGTCGATAAAAAGCAAATCCCCTGCCTTAAGCGCTTCAAATTGGGAAGCGGGTACCGCTTGGCAGACTTTCTCAATATGCGTGATCGCTTTCAACTCGCGGAATGCCGGCCGCGGGAAAGGCTCGATACAAATCACTTGAGAATCGGGACGGCCTTCGTTGCGGTTCAGATCTGCGGCAAAAAGTGAGGCTAAGGTTGAGAGCCCACTGCCAATTTCTAGGATGGTGCCCGGACTTAACGAACGAACGACGCAGTGGAGAACCTGCGACTCAATGGGGCCGTACCCTGGTCCGGCTCCTTTGGCTGCAAAATCTTGGTAATGATTCAATCCTTTCACTTCCGAGTAATACGGACTGCAGATTTCCTTTAGCCATTGAAGTTGTGCCTCTAGATCCCACTCTACCCCAAGCAAGGGAGAACGTTTGATCCAAAATTCTTTATTTTGACGCAGCCATTGATAGTCGGGAACTGGCGTGTAGTAGTGCTTGGGTAAGACATGGACTCCCAGCCGATCCAGAGCCAGAAAAGTATCAAACGACAACTTCTTGATCGTGTTTTTGATCATGGAGATATTTTAGCAGTGATGGCGCAGTGACACTATAGCCATGCAAGAAAACGCTTTCCTGATGGGATCGACGTGCTGCGCTACAAGGATTACTCTACCGTGACACTTTTTGCCAGATTACGCGGTTTATCGACGTCAGTCCCGCGTTGCAATGCTATGTAATAGGCGAGAAACTGGATCGGGATGCTGAGCAGAATCGGATTCATGCCCCAAGGAGCTGAGGGGATGGTGGTAAAGAACTTAGATTCTTTTTCGAAGGTGGTATCGCCTTCACTCCCGATGCACATGATTTTTCCGCCGCGGCTTTTGACCTCTTGCAGATTGCTCATGAGTTTCTCGTAGATGGTGTCTGATAGCTCAGCATGTTCTGGATTTGTCGTCGATCGCGGAGGTCGATCCTTAGGAGCCAGGACGATGACGGCAGCTTGGCGATCGATGAGCGCAATCGGGCCGTGTTTTAACTCGCCGGCCGGATAACCCTCGGCATGAAGATAACTGATCTCTTTAAGTTTCAACGCGCCTTCGAGCGCGATGGGATAGTCAATGCCTCGACCCATATAGAAGAAGAAGGTCGTTTCCTGGTGTTCGATGGCAATGGCTTCAATTTGTTTTTCACACTGAAGGGTTCGGTCGAGCAAGATGGGAAGCTGTAAGAGATCACCCGTGAGTTCTTTGCAGCTTTCCAGAGAAAGTCGCTGGTTGCGATAACCGAGCTCCAAGGCCAGCATGTAAAGCACGGCCAATTGAGTGGTAAAAGCTTTAGTTGAGGCGACCCCGATTTCTGGACCTGCGTTGGTGTAAATGACGGCGTCGGATTCGCGAGCCAAGGAGCTCTCTCGCACATTACAAATCGCAAGGGTGGGGACTCCTTTTTTAGTCCCTTCTCTCACTGCGGCGAGGGTGTCGGCCGTTTCTCCGGACTGGGAAATCAGCACCAGCAGTGTTCCTTCCTCGAGGATAGGATTGCGATAGCGAAACTCGGAGCCAAAATCGACGTCCACCGGGATCTGCGCAAATCGCTCGAAATAGTTTTTGCCGACCAAGCCGGCATGGCGTGCGGTTCCGCAAGCTACGATGCAAATGCGGCGCACATTCTTGAGTTTTTGATCCAGCGGGGCAAGCTCGCTGAGTGAGACAATACCGAGCTGATGATCGATATTCCCCTCGATGGTATTGGTTAGGGCCTGGGGCTGCTCATGGATTTCCTTGAGCATATAATGCCGATACCCCGACTTACTCATTTGCTCGGGGTTCCAATTGAGCGTCTTTATTTGAAACGGTAGAGGTTTGCCCATTTTATCCTGCAGTTCAAATTGCCCCTTATGACAGACGGCAACTTCACCGTCTTTGAGATAAACGATGCGATTCGTGCGATGCAAAATAGCTTGGACGTCAGAGGCAATAAAATTTTCGTGTTCTCCAACCCCAGCCAGTAAGGGGGCTCCGTTTCTCACTCCGACCAAGAGATCGGGCTCTTTGTCGTTCAGGATGACAAAGGCATAGGAGCCTTTCAGGGTAGGCAAGACGGCCTGTAAAGCCTGAGTCAGAGTTCTGCCGGCTTGCACTTCGATATCAAAGAGATGGGCTACGATCTCAGAATCCGTATCACTGGCGATCCTACGCCCGAGCTTAAGTAGATGTTCTTTGTGTTGTAGGTAATTTTCGATGATGCCGTTATGAACTAGCGTGATAGCACCGACGCGGTGGGGATGAGCATTGATCTCCGTGGGTGCACCGTGAGTTGCCCACCGGGTATGGCCAATTCCCACCGCACCATCAAATTCCCGGTCGGCTAAGAGAGTTTCAAGGTTAGCGAGCCGTCCCTCCGAACGGAAGACTTCGACTCCTCGATTTTTCTCAATAATTGCGATTCCGGCGGAATCGTAACCGCGATACTCGAGACGCTTTAAGCCATCGAGTAAAATACCTTTGGGGTTTTGAAATCCGATGTAACCAATGATTCCGCACATTGAGATAACTTATCATACGCGGGTTGCTGTTTCCAAAGGTAGTTCTCAGGAGACTTGGGTCTGGCTAGGAGTCGGATTCAAGGCTCGCCAAAAGAGAAGAGCGACGATGGCAGAGACCGCGAATCCGGCCGCAGCATTGAAAGCAATCTTCGAACCCAGATGGGTCATCAAAACTCCAGTGATGAGGCTTGCGGGAAGGGCAGCCAATCCAAGAATCAATTGCAGTGCGCCGTAGCCGGCCCCCCGTTTTTCGGCGGGGAGAAGATCCGCGAGCATGGCGCGTTCCACACTCTCAGTAAATCCATAGAAGGCGCCGTAGATGCAAAGCGCCGTTGCAAAGATCAAAGGAGAAGAAAAACTCCCGATCCCGGCGTAGGCGACGGCATAGACACCCCATCCCAGGACCAGGAAACGCAATCGTCCATAGCGATCGGAGAGTTTGCCCACCGGGACAGAAAGAAAACCGACTAGAAGATTGAAGATCGCGAGTAAGGCCAAAGTGTCTCGAAAAGAGAACCCCACTTCTCTGGCTTTCAATACTAAAAACGCGTCGCTGGAGTTTCCCAAGGAGAAAAGAAAAACGGCGATGAGGTACCCTCTGATCTCGTGCGGGATTTTCCAAGCCAGATAGGCTTTCGCTTTGCTCTGGCGAGGAATGGCAGGAACTGCTTTCCAGAGAAAGAGTAACGAGAGCAACGCAGGTGGCGCGGAGATCCAGATGAGTGAAGAAAAAACGTGAGGAGTCATGGCTCCCCGTCCCAGGCCAAATGCTAAAACTAAACCAATTCCGGTGACCGCTCCGAGACTATCCAGCAGTCGAGTGATGCCGAAAGCATGTCCCGCGGTTCCCAGAGCTGCGGCGTCAGCAACCATCGCATCGCGCGGTGCTGCCCGCATGCCTTTTCCACTGCGCTCAAAAACTCGCGCGGTTCCTAAGCAAAGCGGGATCTGAGCTTTCAATAAAGCCAATCGGGAAAGGGCAGATAATCCATAACCCAGCATGACCAGGGGTTTGCGGGAAGGAAGGCGATCGGAAACCCATCCGGAAAAACCACGAAGCAAAATGCTTACCGCTTCGGCAGCGCCTTCCACTACGCCGACAAAAGTGGGCGTGACGCCCAAAGTAGTGGTGAGAAAAAGAGGAAGGGCACGGGCGATGACTTCGCTGGAGCAGTCGTTGAAGAAGGCCACCCAGCCAAGACGGCGGGAGAGGGAAAGCCCTTCGGCTTCTTTGCTGGGTGAGGCCTTCATTTTCTTAGAATGTTGGGATGCTTTTTAGCCGCGCGAAGCCGACCAACGCCAAGCGGTTTCTACCATCGTTTCCAACGACTCAAATTCCGGCTTCCAGGCCAATTCCCGCCTGATTTTTGAACTTTCGGCAACCAGGGTTGGGGGATCCCCGGGACGACGAGCACCGAGCTCTACCGGAACTTTCCTTCCAGTGACGCGTTCTACCGTGCTAATAACCTCTTTCACCGAAAAACCATTCCCACTACCGAGATTGTAAGCCGACGACGCTGAGCCATTCTGCAAGGCGTTCAGGGCCAGAACATGGGCAGTCGCCAGATCCGAAACATGGATATAGTCGCGCTGGCAGGTACCGTCTTTAGTGTCGAAGTCTTGCCCAAAAATCGTCAAGTGATCGCGTTTGCCCAGAGCGGCCTCTAAGGCTAAGGGAATGAGATGCGTCTCGGGTTGATGGGTCTCTCCGATTTCTCCTTCCGGATCGGCGCCGGTGGCGTTGAAATAGCGCAGAGAGACAGAGCGAATTCCATAGGCTAGCTGGAAATCGTGCAGCATCATTTCGACCATGAGCTTCGTATTCCCATACGGATTCACCGGGCGTTGAGGGTGGGATTCATCGATGGGAATGCGAATCGGATTTCCGTAAGTGGCACAGGTGCTGGAGAAAACAAGGCGCTTAACCCCGGTCTCTCGCATGGCATTCAACAAGGTTAAACTACCCAAGACATTGTTTTGGTAATAGAGATCAGGTTTAGTGACGGATTCCCCGACATAGCAGGACGCGGCAAAGTGCATCACCGCTTCGATGCGATGTCGTCTGATGACCTCGATCAATTTTTTCTGATCGGCGAGATCGGCTTTTTCGAAAGCCCCCCATTTCACCGCCCATTCATGGCCACAGCTGAGATTATCGTAAACGACGGGAGAGTGTTTGGCTCGGGCTAGGGCTTTACAAGTATGGCTCCCGATATAGCCGGCGCCCCCAGTAACTAATACATTCACAATGGCCTCGTGGTTGGTTGGGTTTGCGTTTCATGATGGCTGGCGCGCGGGGTGTCGTCAATTCGCCTTCGTTGGGAGTTTGCCGGGCCGAGTTTTTTTCGTCGATACTGACGGGACGGCGCGTCCAGTGGAAGTAAATCTGCACAGAGTTATCCTTTGAGTTTTTGATCAAAAAAGTTTACGAATAGCTAATCTCCATTATGCAGAAAACACCCCTAGCTGAGCTTTTGGTTAAATCCAAAGAGGCGAAGTTACGTTTATTGAAAATGCATTTTGAAGCCAAGGTGGGCCATTTGGGTGGCAACCTTTCTTGTTTAGATGCGTTAATGGTGCTTTTCCATCGACACTGCGATGAAACGGGCTCAGTGATTTTATCTAAGGGCCATTCTGCCGGTGCTCTGTATGTGACGCTATGGTCCCGCGGAATATTGCAGGATTCGCAGTTGAGTCAGTTCCACCGAGATGGCACCAAGCTTGCCGGGCATCCCGCTCCAGGATGGCGCGAAGAGATTCCCTTTGCCACGGGGAGTTTAGGCCATGGTTTATCTCTGGCCGCGGGAATGGCATTGGGCTCGCGACTACGCGGCGAAGCCAAATCTCTTTTCTGTCTGACTTCCGACGGCGAGTGGCAAGAGGGATCGACTTGGGAAGCTCTGATTTTCGCCTGCCATCACCGGTTATCCAACCTTACGATTTTGATTGATGGCAACGAGCTACAGGGATTTGGAACGACAGCGGAAGTGGCGTCGATGAAAGATCTCAGACGAAAGCTTGAGCCTTATGACGTCGAGATTCGTGAAGTGGATGGCCATGATTTGATCGCTTTGGATAGTTTGCTGGAGGAAAAGGCGTCGCGCCCTCGCGTCTTATTTATGAAAACTACCAAGGGCAACGGCGTTTCCTTCATGGAAGGGAAGATGGAGTGGCACTATATCGCGATGAATGAGGCCCAATATCAGCAGGCGCTCGAAGAGGTCTCTCGAGCATGAGAAACGCGGCTTGTCGAAGTTGGTTAAATTTAGCTTCCGCGGCAGATTTTGTTTTTCTCACTGGAGATCTGGGATTTCAGGCGCTGGAACCGCTGAAAGAAGCCGCGGGGCCTCGTTTTATCAATGCCGGCATTGCGGAACAGAATATGGTTTCGGTCGCTGCCGGGATGGCTCGGACTGGATTACGTCCCTGGGTTTATAGCATCGCTCCGTTTTGCTATGCTCGTCCCTTCGAACAAATTAGAAATGACGTCTGTCTGCACCACCTTCCAGTGCAATTAGTGGGCAATGGGGGTGGTTTTGGTTACGGGCCAATGGGAGCCACTCATCATGCGATCGAAGATTATGGAGTTTTGCTTGCTCTGCAAAACCTTCAAGTTTGGGTGCCGGCTTTTGCTGAAGATGTAGAACCTATCGTCGCTTCGATGGCCAAATCGGATTCTCCCGGTTATCTCCGGCTAGGACGTAGTGAAAAGCCAAACGACTTTATCGTGCCGACTTATCAGACCTGGCGGAAAATTGTCGACGGTAACGGACCTGTGATGGTGGTGGTGGGCCCCATCGCGGGCACCCTGATTGAGCCGGCCCTGCACATAGCGCCTGCCCAGCGTCCGGAGATCTGGGTGCTCAGTCGCCTTCCGATTCTTTGGGAACCGATTCCTCCCGAATTCTTCGCTGCAGTAGAAACGAAAAAAGATCTGGCGGTGGTGGAAGAACATGTGAGCCAAGGCAGTGTGGGCCAGAGTTTAGCTTATTTATTCTGGATCCAAGGTCATCGGATTCGACGATACCGCCATTTTCATGCCACCGGATATATTAGCGGTACTTACGGCTCCCAAACCTTTCATCGAAAAGAAAACGGGCTGGCTCCCGATCAAATCCTGCACTCTCTGGTGAATGGTTAATATGGAAATTTCAGAAAAAATTGGAAAACTCCGCGGTCCGATTCTGGTGCTGGGAGCCAGTGGTTTTGTGGGGGCCAATTTATTTCGCAGTTTGCTAGCTCGTCGTTCAGATGTGTATGGAGTGACTTCAAAGTTGCCCGCTTGGCGGCTTGAAGGCGTGCCCCGAGAAAACGTCCTCACTATCGACCTGAATGTGCCTTCCAATGTGCGAGCCATGCTGGAACAGCGCGAGTACCAAACAGTTTTTGATTGTGTCGCCTATGGGGCTTACTCTTTTCAGGAAGATCTTTCTTTAATTTACGAAACCAATATCAACCGCACCACCCAGCTCACCCAGATTTTGAGTCAGCAGAAATCTGCGGTTTATATTCACGCCGGGAGCTCCTCCGAATATGGAGATAATGCCAGTGCCCCTAAAGAAGACAGTCAACTAACGCCCAACAGTCATTATGCGGTTACCAAGGCGGCAGTTTCCGGACTGCTTTATTTCTTAGGCAAAAAGCGTGGGTTTGCCTGTGCGAATCTTCGTTTATACGCAGTGTTTGGTCCGATGGAAGATTCGTCTCGGCTGATTCCGGTTTTGATTCAACATGGAATGCGCAAAGAATTGCCTCCGCTAGTGGATCCCGAAATTTCCCGAGATTTTGTCTATGTGGATGATGTCTCGGAGGCGTTTGTCGATACCGCGATAGAATTGAAGTCAGAGCAATACGGGGAGTCGTTTAACGTGGGCTCTGGCAAAAAGACCACCATCCGAGAATTGGCTGGGATGGCGCGAGAGCTATTCGGTATTGTCCAAGAACCGGCGTTTGCTAGTTATCAAAATCGCAAATGGGATACCACGGATTGGTATTGCGATTCCAGTAAGCTGAAACAAGCGGTGGGATGGGAGCCGCGTCACGATTTACGCCATGGTCTGCTAAAGACGCTAGCCTGGTTTCAGACGCTGCCGGATCTAACGGCTTACGAAAAAAGCTCCAAGAAATATGAAGTGGATCCCCAGCGTAGCATTTCGGCGGTGGTGGCGTGTTACAAGGATGTTCAGGCCATTCCCATTATGTATGAGGAATTGGCGCGGGTATTTAAGGAACTACGAATTGATTACGAAATTATTTTCGTTAACGATAATAGCCCCGATAATTCAGAAGAAGTGATTCGGTCATTGAGCCAACAAGATCGGCGGGTGATCGGTATTTCTCATTCCAGAAATTTTGGTTCCCAATCGGCTTTTCGCAGTGGCATGGAAGTCTCAACTAAGCGGGCCTGTGTGCTCTTAGACGGTGACCTGCAAGATCCCCCGGAAGTGATCGCAAAATTCGTCGAGAAATGGAAAGAAGGCTATGAAGTGGTATTTGGGCGGCGGGTGAAACGAGTCGCGCCGTTTTACATGCAATTTGCTTACAAGGCGTTCTATTATTTCTTCAATCGCTTTTCTTACATTGTAATTCCGCGTGACGCCGGTGATTTCTCGCTGATTGATCGCAGAGTGGTCGATTGTCTGTTGCGGTTTCCGGAACGGGATCTTTTCTTGCGGGGAATTCGGGCTTTTGCCGGATTCCGGCAAGTAGGGGTCGACTATGTTCGCCCGGAGCGCCGGTTTGGCCGGAGCACAAATAATTTATTTAAGAATATTGGTTGGGCAAAGAAGGGAATTTTATCGTTTAGCAACTTCCCGCTCAATGCCTTGAGCTTTTGCGGTTTTGTTTTATTCGCGATTTCCATGGTTTTGATGCTGGCTCAGATTGGATTAAGAATTTTTCGTCCTGATCTTTCCCCTCGCGGCGTCACCACGATCATCGTCATCGTGATCTTTTTCAGCTCGCTTAATGTCTTTGCCCTGAGTTTAATCGGCGAATATCTGGGCAAGGTATTTGAGGAAGTGAAACGACGGCCGCATTTTATTCGGCGTAATATCATCCAGTATGGCGAAGTCCGCTCCGCCGGCGGTGAAGCGCAACTGCATTTGGAGCGTTAATGCAATTACAAGACAGAAATTGTTCGGTGTGCCTCACCCCGACCCCGCTTACTGTAGCCCGCGAAGCGAATTACGATTTGTCCAAACTGGATGGGTTTGCCTTTTCCTCGCGGAAAATTCCAGAGAATATGCATTTTCGCCTGGTGCATTGCGAGAAGTGTGATCTGCTTTTCGCAAGCCCAGCGCCCAAAGCGGAAGATCTTTTGGCCCAGTATGAAGTGGCGGAGTATGACAGTACGAGTGAAGCCAATTTAGCTTCGGCGACTTACGCTGAAGCCTTGGCCCGAAATTTGGATTTGGTGAAGCACCGGGAAGGCGCAATTGATATCGGCAGTGGAAACGGTTCCTTTTTGGCCGAGTTGTTAAGGTTGGGCTTTAGTGAGGTCGAAGGCGTGGAACCTTCAGCTGCTCCGATTGCCGCCGCAGATCCAGAAATCAAACCGCTGCTTCGCCACCGTGCGTTTCAGCCGTCGGATTTTCCGGCGGGGCACTACAGTTTGATAACCTGCTTTCAGACTTTGGAACATGTTTATACCCCAGGAGAAATGACTCAAGCCATCTATGATCTACTCCGCCCCGGAGGCGCTGCATTTTTTGTCGCCCACAATCACCGAGCCTTAGTGACCAAACTCATGGGGGCTAAATCCCCAATTTACGACATCGAACACGTCCAACTTTTCTCCCCCCGAAGTTTGGAAACCCTGATGTTTCGTGCGGGATTTACTTCGGTAAGGGTGTTTAAAATAACCAATACCTATCCCTTGAACTACTGGTTGCGATTAGCTCCGGTGAGTCGGAAAATGAAAGCCAAGCTAGCCGGGCTAGCGGATAAAACGCGCTTGGGGCAAATAAAAATTTCGGTACCGGTGGGAAATATCGGCGTGATCGGAGTTAAGCCGGGGGAATAAGGGCTATGGCCCTCTCGAGGTTACGGGATGGTGAGCGACTTAATGGAGTTCGGGATCAAGTCTGCCACTTCAGCTCGTGATCTCGGCCACCGTCCGACGAATGCCTTCTCCCAATTCCATCCGAGGTTCCCAATCAAGCACCGTTTTTGCTCGACTGATATCTAAAATATTCCAATCGCTGCCCAAACCTTCCACCGGGACTTGACGCGTTTTCATCGACTTTCCTAGAGCGGATGAGATTTCCTGGAGCACCTGGTTCACCGTATAACCGCGTCCCGATCCAATATTCAAAACCCGATACGGTGTGGTTTCTGGAGGAGGAGAAGCGATACAATGGGCAACCGCGCGCTCGAGATCGCTAAGATGGAGATAGTCGCGAATGACTCCGCTATCGCCGTAAATCGGGAGCTCTGAGCCCTGTAGAGCTGTGGAAATAGCGATACCGACTAGGCCCTGTCCGCGTTGCGTGGGCAAGACCGTTCCATAAGGATTGCTGATGCGTAGACAGCTGACTTTGAGGCCGTCGCGAGCGGAGATGAGGCGAAGGAAAGCTTCCGAGGCCTGCTTCTGAATGCCGTAAGCCGACCAAGGTTTCAATGGGTCGTCTTCGCGCCGAGGGATTTGGGGCAGAGCGGGATCGTAGAGGGCCCCACCACTGCTGGCGAAAATGAGGTGGCCCTTTGGATTTAATTGAGCGTAGCGCTCGAAGAGATAGACGTTGGGCAAGAGGTTCATCTGCAGATCGGCCAGAAAATCTCGATTGGAGTTTCTAGGATAATTCACGCTGGCCAAATGAATCAGGCATTCGGTTTGAGGGAGGAATGCCTCGAGATCGGCATGATTGGCGATATTGCCAATGAGATCGTGTTTTCGATTCGCTTTATCCGGATCGCGCACTAGGCGCTTTAAGTTCGGTAAACCTCGGCTGAGATACGATCCGATAAATCCGGTTCCGCCGGTAAGTCCAATCATGACGATTTCGGTTCTCGGCCAAAGGCCTGGAGCAAGGCTTGCCCCACTTTTTCATACTGGCTCTTCCAATCGGGTAATTTAGGGGCGGATTTTGGGGGCGGAGCTTTGACTATGGATTGGATTTTGTCGACGATATCGATGGGACTGGCTTTTGCTAAGAAATGATACTCAGCGGGAAAAAGCGCTCGCACCGTGCGATTACATTCCAGGTCCAAGTCAATCACTCGGCCGCCACAGGCGATGATTTCAGCGGGTAGGAGAGAGTAATTGGTGAATGAAGGGGTGACGTAAACATGATGCCGGGAATAAATCCCCCGGAGCTCATGAATCTGACGGACGCCGTAGTGGTGACAGTTTTTTAAGAAACTCAATTCTGATTCCGGCATTCCGATGGTGCTTATCGGGATTTCGGGATGTTTTTCCTGCAAGAGCTGAATGGCGGCCAAAGAAAGCTCAAATCCGCGTCGTTCAGTGAAGGAACGCAGATAAAAGCAGACTCCCCGACGGCTTGCTGCCAGGGCCGGCTCCGGATAGTAGTGACTAGGATCTGCGCCCAGGGCATACCAAGCGTGGGCCTGCTCGCGCTTTTTCCCGTCGATATATCCGATTTTTTTGGGTAACCAATTTCCAGCGCAAATAGGGAAGTAGCCAAAATCGTAAGTGCGCTCAGCGAGCAACCGCTTTGCTCCCGGCGGATAAAAGTCAGCTTCGTAATCTTGGATGAAATAGCTTTTGAGCAATGCCTTGTCTAAGGTCAATACCGGGTAAGCCGTGTTCCAACCGGTAGCCATGACGATGGGAAAATTCGCGAGCTTTTCCCAGTCTAGTTCAAAGGGCGTCTGCGAATAATCAGAGCCATAGTAACGCTTAGCCATGGCTCGAAGTTCCCGGGTTAAGGTTTCCGAGGAAGTGGAGGATTGAGGGGAGGGATAAAAGAAATTCGTGCTCTTAATTCCAAACAATTCCTCTAAGTATTTCTGACAACGAAAAATATTAAAATGGCCACCCCCGCCTTTCACAAAGTAGGGAATAACCCAGGCAAGGGTGAGATCGTCTTGGTATTGCCGTCGACGAGCCTCGTGAATCGCGTTGTAGTTGCCGGGAAGCTTAATCTGAAAAGAAGCGATGACATCTTGATTGGAGACATCGCGCTCAAATTTTTCGTGTTGGGCTTTGCCGTAACTCCAATGCGTGATGAGTTGATGGGTCCTTCGTCCGCGAAGGTAGGGCAAAACGCCACCATGTTCGCGGCGCTTTTGCAGAAGTTTCTGGATTCGCTTCGCTCCGGGAGTCTCTAGGGAAAGTCGTTTCACCGATTGATCGAGTGAAAGAAACCAAGAAGAGGCGCCGCCTTTTTTCACCCGAGAACCAAGATAATATCCAGTTAACATCGCCAGATTTCGAGAAACTGCCTTACCCAGCCGATGCAACGCGGGACCCGGCTCGTCACGCTCGAGGTAACGAAAATCAGTGGCAACCCGATGCCGTAAGTGTCCGAGGAAAGCGCCTTGTGATTTGATTAGGCGGTAGCCAAAGATCTCGTAGAAGGAACGCGATTCGTCGTAACTCCGTTTCAGCGTTTCAAGCGGAGAGTAATCGTGAGAGTGGAAAACCACTGCAGAATCTGCGTAAGCTTTCGAGTAACCCGCTTCGATAATACTTTTCGCCCAAGCCTGATCCTCGGCAAAATTGACGGAGGGAAAAGGAAATTTCTCCCAAACGGATCGACGGATGCAGGAATTATTATTGGAAAAAAAATGCAGAAATTTCCGATATTCTTCGTCCTGCTGATAGCGTTCGGGGTCGTCTAAACGGACGGGATTTGGACCCTGAGTGAAACGTTGAAAATGCAGCTCCAGATCGCGCTGAACAAGTTTCGACGCCGTGGGGTAGGCCAGATGTTTGCCAAAAACCCCTGCGATCGTCTCATCGGCTGCACAGGTGTCCACCAGCTTTCGGAGCCAAGTTTCATCCACCGGAAGAGCATCTTGGGTGAGAAAGACAACAAACTCACCTCGAGTTTTCTCTACACCTAAGTTTCGAGTCGCTCCATGTCGGAACGCTTCGGGAGGAATCTGCAGCGTCGTAAGCCGGCCTGAGCCTTTCTCCTTTTGCTCAAGAAATTCCCAAGTTCCATCGGAAGACCCCGAATCGATGACCAAGACTTCGTAATCCCAAGGCGCCTCTTGATGGAGGACAGTCTCCAAGACTTTGGAAAACTCGGGACCGGCGTTTTTGGTGGGGATGATGATTGAAGCGAACATGGCAATTACTGATGAAAGCTGATTACGTCTTTTTTTCCATTTATTCTAGGGCATTAGAAAACAATCCGCCGGACCGTGCCCAGCAGAACATATCCTGAATGACTTTTCAAGAAACCGGTTTTTTGGGCTCGTCGCATCGAGCATTCCGATTGACGGGGCATCGCCCGCAAGTTATTTAATAACTTAGTTTTTTCCCGAAAAACTGAAGAAGTAGCGAGACGTTTAGCCGATTGAATCGGTCGTGATTCCAGCTTAGGCGAGAAGTCGATATGCAAGTGATTATTCTGGCCGCCGGTAGCGGGCGACGAATGCTTCCGCTCACGGCTTCTCTTCCCAAACCTCTTCTCCGCATTGGGGGCGAATCGCTGCTGGCTCGGCTAGTTAGACAACTCTCCTCGTTCCGAGAAATCACC
>Ga0206903_10153_pt1 | contig 22308 bp, 22 predicted proteins | sample Alteio_BWOrgHeat_45_FD_152959 | JGI IMG/M metagenome (GOLD analysis project Ga0206903, IMG submission 152959) | Enriched cells from forest soil in Barre Woods Harvard Forest LTER site, Petersham, Massachusetts, United States -... | ecosystem: Environmental > Terrestrial > Soil > Temperate forest >... | reverse complement strand
AAATGTATACGCCGGATAGTTTGAGAGCTGAAGTTTGGTAAGAATAGTTTTTGAGGCAAACATTTGTATAAATTTTTTTGATAAAATTGTGTTGTTAAATTGAACAGGTGCAGGAATACCTGTAATTAATAATATTTATTGAAATTGAAGCGAATGATTGCCAACAAAAAAATTCTCCCTTCCATCTTTTTTTCAGCATTGCTTTTATTATTGCTCCTTACCTGCAAGAAGGAATACAGTTATGAAGGTGCTCTTGCAAGTGGTTCTTTGCAAGACTCAGCAGATAATTGTTTGCCAAAAGAGATTTTTGGAAATTATTATGCAGACTCCGGGTTTACTGATAGTAATTATTTACAGGTTGAAGTAAGAGTTGACAAGCCCGGAACTTATAACATTTACACAGATACTATAAATGGTTATTATTTTGAAGCCACAGGCACATTTTCAGCAACAGGATTAACCACGGTTAGTCTTCCTGGTTTTGGCAAACCTCTGCAAAACGGAACTGATAATTTTACAGTTTTTTTTGATACGAGTATTTGTAATTTCTCCATTACACTTTCAGACACAAACGGCATTATTGTGCCCTCGCAATACCCATTTCTTGGTGATAGTTGCATGGTAGATTCTCTTCTTGGTTTTTATATAAAAGGAATTCCTGTTTCAGATACGGCGAGATTGAGCTTCCCTGTGGATGTAAAAATTCCGGGTACTTATGGTATTTATACAGACACTGTTGACGGGTATAGTTTCTTTGCGAAAGGGGTTTTTACTGCTACAGGAACGCAGAATGTAATATTACACTGCTTTGGCGCTCCGCAAAACGTAGGCACAGATGTGTTTAAAGTAACGGCTGATTCATCTGTTTGTTATTTTTCTGTTCCGGTGTTACTGCCTGTAGTGCCAACAAACAACGATCATTTTCCTCTTTCACTTAACAGTTACTGGAGTTATAATGATATTCATAATCCTGGTGATACGATCATAACAAAGATCAGCAGTACTACTTCAACCGATGGAATTTCATACAAAGTTTTTACAGAAACAAATGAAGGCGGGCAACAGTCTCTATCCAATTTTCGCAAAGATGGAAATGATTATTATGAATATTTTTCTGGAGATAAATATACAACTGCTGTCGCCTTTAAGACTCCTGTTTATGGTGAACTGCATTTTTTAAAGGAAATATTGCATAAAGGGGATCAATGGATATCCGACGGCTATACCGGAATTACTACCAATGGCCAACAAAAAACAATACAATACAATTTTACATGTTTGGGCGATAACAACTATTACATTGTAAATGGGAGTGCTTTTTCAAATGTGTATATAATTGCAATGTTTCCTATGGTACGCTCTGCAACCGGTGACTTTGCTCCTACAGGTGAAGAAACAGACACTTATTATGCAAGAGGGATTGGTATTATTTATCAACAGAATTATTTTAACGATAAGCCAACTGATGCAATACAACTGCGCCACTGGAATATAAATTAGTACTTAAGTTTCTATTTAACCTTGTTACGCTTGTAGATCAGAGCCAGGCATTTGCGGCAGGTTACCGTTTCCCATTCGTCGGTGGCAATCCCTTCAGTCTGAGCCCGAAGAGCCGCTTCCTTATCACGGGGGTTGCATAGTACCATGCCATTCTCATTGAGTGCATGTAAATCGCGTTTTTGTCTTTTGTCTCTGGGCATTTGACCTTGTATATAAGTGGGAATAATATAACAGCAACTGAAGTTAAATTTATAATTAAAAGTTCATTGTTATTGCTGATGCCGAATTTATCAAGTCGCACTGACTACTGAAGTTGGAGATACTATTATTGAAGTACTTTGAGTCACGCCATTATAACGCAAATACATAGTTATGTATGCATTCTTGTTAATTGAAGCCGAGCTTTTTTAGTTTAATCTTTATATCGTTAGCCGTCTTATATCTTGCTATTTCCGTTTTTCCATTTCTGAAGCCGCATTCACAACCCCAAAATGTTTCACTTAATTTACTTAAATATGTAAAGCGCTTTGTGTTCATGGAATAATTAAAAATATAGGGCTCATAAAATTCTCCCTCATAGTCATAATGTACTTGTTCATATTTACAAAGAACGATTAATTCTTTTCCCATGTCTTTGTCAGCATTAGCAAAAAAAATGGAGATAATTTCCGGGTCACCGCCGTCGGGTGGAATTGTGTCTATGAATACTTTCTCATAACTTTTATTCTCTGTAAGTATAAAAGCGTAACCGAGCATTATGTCATACTGACTATGGTCGACATAAGTTGGCATTTGTCGCACCTCATAAATAGTCTTTTTATAAAAAACAACAATTATATTTTTGGTTGTATCTAACTGTTTTGTTTCAATTATTATATGCGCAATTTCTGTTGAGTCAGGCTTTAATCGGTCTGCAAACATTTGAGCAGTTTCATTTTCTTGTCGAACTAAAGATTGTCCGAATGAAAATGAAAAGAAACAGAAAGTCGTTGTAAGAATTAGAAAGTGTCGCATTTGATTTTATACAACTCTCAAATATACGCAACCTCATTTCGCAAATACCAACAACTGCAAGCTGCATTTGTTGTAATCAAACGCTTTGCGTTGCTTCAAGCCACCAATCAATGTTTCACTTTTTCATAAACAAAACTTTTTGTCGAAGCGTTTTGCAAAGCTTTATTGTTTGATGCAATGGCAAGAGAAGGCACCGGAATTTTATAAATACTTCTTCCATATGTTGATGCATACAGGTATCTTGAATTAACAGCAAAGTTTAAAGTAGATACCACGACAGAAGGCATTTTTGTTCCGAGCTTCAACCAGTTGGCGCCGCCATTCGTACTATAATAAACACCAATATCGGTTGCCAGGTAAAGTGTGTTTGGGTCTGTTGGATCTATCTCAAGATCATCCACCGGAACCTGTGGCAGATCGTTTGAAATTCTTGTCCATGTTGTACCGGCGTTTGTTGTTTTATAAATGTCCGCATCTGTAAAACCGTAACGGTAACCGCTGAAACCAACATAAGCGATCTCGGGATTGATGCGATCTGTTTTTACGAACATCGTCCATAAGACAGGCAGGCCTGTTGTGATTTTTTGCCAGCTTGTGCCACCGTTCTTTGTTACATATACCTGCCCGTCGTCGCTGCCGCTGTAGATATAATTATTATTGCTTGGTGCAACAGCCAGCGTGGTTATTGTACCAAAATTGCCGGTGCCGCTTCCATTAGTAAGATCGCCGCTTATTGCTGTCCATTTGTTTTGAGAGGGATTGAATTTATACACTTTATTCGTGCCCATATATCTTATGGTTGGCGTTACAGGATCCAGGCGTATAGGGCATCTCCAGTTAAACCTGTCTGAACCGCCAATGCCGTTTGTTGTAATATTCAATGCACCATATTGCGTCGAATACGTTTCTGATTTATCGTTAGGGTTTACTCTTATCTCAACACCATCACCACCACCAAAAGCCTGCCATGTGCTTAGCGCCTGTGTTGATGTTCTTGCAAAACTATTATCCTGGAACGCTGCGCTGAGTGATTTCTCATCAGCTTTATACAGATCAAAATCGTACACCTGCGTATTAGGTAAACTGCGGAAAGTAATGCTTGATAAAGCGTTCGTTGAAGTGTACACGCCACCATCATTTCCTATAACAACTTTTTGGTTGTTTAAAGCACTGATGCAAACTGCATGTTGATCTACATGTGATGAAGCTGCAACAGTTTGCCAGCTTGTACCGCCATTGGTTGTTCTGAATAAATTGAAATCGCTGTAATAAATAATATTCTCGTTTGTAGGATGACATTTAATGCCACCAAACCACCAGGTATAAGTTGTTGCACCGGACACACCATTGGAAATATTGGTAAAGGTTGTTCCATTGTACTTATAGATCGCCCTGAACGATCCATCTTTATTTGCCATGCTTACATACAGTAAACCGGCATTGGTTGGCGGAATGCCAATGGTAAGCTTGCCCCTGTTTGCATCATCGGTAAATAATTTAACCCATGTTGTTCCGCCATTGGTCGACTTCCATAAATTACTGGTGATACCACCATACACACGCACGTCGGGCCTTGAAATTCTTTCCCATGTTGTGGCGTACAAAGTATTTTGATCAACAGGACTAACCGCTACATCGTTTACAGAAGTAGAATCAGAAATGTATAAAACCTTTGTCCATGTTGCGCCACCATTGGTTGATTTATACAATCCTTTATTTACATTTTTTTGATAGATATCACCAACTGCTGCAACATATACAACACCGCTGTTTGTTTTGGCAACAGCGATCTTTCCAATCGTGCCAACACTGTCTAGCCCGATGTGTTTCCATGTTCTCCCCTGGTTCGTTGATTTATACACTCCGTTTCCATCATAGGTTATTGAGCCCCCACCTGTATTTGGTTCGCCGGTTCCCGCATAAACGGTGCTGTCGTTATTCGGATCAATTTCAATATCACCAATCGCTATGTAAGGTTGCTTATCAAAAACAGGCGTCCACGTTGTGCCGAAATCCAGGCTTACAAAAATGCCACCGCTTGCACAGCCTGCATAGATAATGTTTTCGTTGCTTTTAGGCATTTCCAGGTCGGTGATCCTGCCACCAATATTTGCAGGACCAATAAGCTGCCATGCAGAAACAGCACCGGTTTTTAAAGCTTCCTCCTGTTGCGTTTCATCATACGCAAATCTTTTTTCAATGGCGTCTTTTACTTCCTGCGGTACTGTGCCATAATGCATATTGCGGATGGCGAAATAATCAACGTCCGGATCTCTTTCTGTTTCATCTTCCTCTTCTTTCCTGTTGCATGCAAAAAATATTGACACAATACAAATCAATAAACAATAAACCTGTATAAGCGATGCGATCTTTTTTGTTGCGCGTGTAATTGTTCCCATATCAAATTAATTTAGAAAGTAAATTGCAAATGCGGTTGCAGCAGCATTATATAAAAAGATTATGACAGCATCTTTAAATCACAAACTAAAGATAGCATTGCTTTTATAATTTTCTGTCTTAAGATAACAGGTTTAAAAATTGCGTCTTGTATATTTCACAGCTAAATTTGATCAGCGTTGTTAACCCGCTAACTATTAAACTGCGATGAAAAATATAATTCTACTGATCATTCCTGTAATCATCAACAATATTGCAGGTGCACAAAATCAATTATCAGGTAACATACAAGATGCGCACAATCAATCAGCTTTAAGCAATGTTATCATCAGGATACCTGACCTTAAATTAAGCCGCTTTTCAGATACTACCGGCAATTATAATTTTAAAGATATTCCCGCAGGAAGTTATCTTATTGAAGTTAGCCTTACGGGATACGAAACAATACTTGAAACAGTTACCATCAAAGGTGTGTTGCAAAAGGATTTTGTATTGAATGCTTCTGTAAAACAGCTTCAGGATGTAAATGTAACCGGCGTTATAAAAGCAACTGACAAAAGAAAAAATCCCGTATCCATCATTTCCTTCAATTACCAGGATATTTTGCAAAACACTTCAACCAATGTAATTGATGCCATCGCAAACCTGCCGGGTGTTTCAGCAGTTACCAGCGGACAAAGTATTTCGAAACCTGTTATTCGTGGCCTTGGTTATAACCGCGTGCTTACGATTGATGATGGTGTTACACTGGTTGACCAGGCATGGTTTGATGAATTTGGAATTGAAGCAGATGCAAATGCTGTGAACCGTTATGAAATTTTGAAAGGTCCTGCATCATTAGCATATGGTTCAGATGCCATTGCCGGTGTTGTAAATCTTATACCTGAACAGCCGCTTGCAGAAGGTGAATCAAAAGCAGATGTGTTGCTGAATTATCAAACCAATAATGGTTTAATCAATAATATGCTTCATGTGGCCGGAACAAACAACGGAATTTCATGGAGTGCGAGAATTGATAATACAATGGCGCATGCTTACCGCAACCATGATGATGGTTATGTATTGAATTCACAATTCAGTAATTTTAATGCTGATGCTACCGTGGGCATTCATCGCAAATGGGGCTATAGTCAATTACATGCAAGCTATTTTAATTTGCGCCCCGGCATTGTTGATGGCACAAGAGATTCGGCAACCGGCAAGCTGGCACAGGTTGTTTCTTATCCTGATGTGAATGATGGCGAACCTTTTTATGAAGTGCCAACCGCGCAACAAGAAAGATCATATACACCGCTTGTCATCTATCAGAATATCGGTCATACAAAATTGGTTTGGGATAACAATATTGCTGTAGGCAGCGGCCGCATTACCGGTATATTTTCATGGCAAAAAAATAAGCGGCAGGAACATAATGATCCAACGATACCAGACGTTGCAAACATTTATTATTTATCAAATGCATTTACGTATGATGTACGTTATGTTTCATCACAAAAACAAGGACTCACTTTTTCTGCAGGTAGTAATGGCATTTACCAGTCATCAAAAAGTTTGGGCACATTGTTGTTGATCCCGAATTATAAATTTTTCCAGGCCGGCGCATTTGCTATTATTAACCAACGCTTGGGGAAATTAAATCTAAGCGGCGGACTTCGTTTTGATGCAAGAACATTTAATGGTTTGGATCATTGGGTTGATTCAACAACACAGGCGCCCGTTAAGCCATCCGATGATAATGCGTTTCATGAGTTTGAAGGATTTCAGTCAACATTCAAAGGTTATTCGTTTAGTGGTGGTGCCGCGTATGATGTATCAAAAAACATCTACTTAAAAATAAATATTGCGCGTGGATGGCGTGCACCTAATGTTGCTGAGTGTGCTGCGAATGGTGTGCATGACGGAACAGTTGTGTATGAAATAGGCGATCATAATTTACAACCTGAAACAAGCCTCGAAGAAGATATTGCATTCGGATTTACTTCCAAAGATGTAAGCTTTGAACTGGATGCATTCAACAACAACATTCATAAATTTATATATGCACAGGGGTTACAGAGTGTGTTCGGCGGAGATTCAATTAACAACTCCCTTAATGCTGCAGGTTTAGGTGCCGCGCCGGTTTATAAATTTACAGAAGGCAAAGCAGATCTGTATGGCGGAGAAGTTACGCTGAATGTTCATCCTTCGTCGCTTAGCCTTATTGAATTCAATACATCTTTCAGCATAGTGTACGGTGGTTTAAAAGATGTACCTGATTCCATCCAGGTTCTGCCGTTTGTTCCGCCTGCAAAAATTACATCCAATCTTAAATTTAATCTGAAAGATATTTTGCGCACGATAAAAAATCCGTACATACAAATTGGTATGCTTGCTTGTTTTCAACAAAACAATATTTACCTGCAGGATGCTTTGTACAGCGGCTTAAATACACAACTGACGCCGTATGAATATGCTGCCAGCAGAACAGCTACAGAAGGATATTTGTTATTGAATGCAGGCGCCGGTGGAAATATTGTTGCGAAAGGAAAAACAATATTCCAGGTGTTTATGTTTTGCAATAATCTCCTTGACAAAACATACATGGATTATATGAGCCGCTTTAAATACCTGCCGGTTAATTATACAACCGGTCGCGTTGGTGTATTTAATATGGGCAGAAATTTTTCTATTAAAATATTAATACCCATCAATATCGCTTCTTCCCATTAAGATAGTTTTTGAATATCCATCAACACAAATTTTATAATACTCACATCATTTATGTTGTTGTGTTATTTTTATTACTTTTTTAATGAGGCCTTCATTGAAGGCAACGTGAAAGCGTTTGCAATAGGCTGGCTATAGCGATTGATCAGCCTGGTACAAATGCTTAATTGAAAAACTGCTGCACAAGTGTTGCTGATCAAGTCATGCTTTAACAAATGACACTGTTAGCAGCAGTTTATTATGCTTCATCGTTAACGCTGAAATCATAAAATTTTTTCTTTGTCAAATTAATTTTGAAATGGAAGTAACAACTTCCACCATCCATGACAATTACAACTGACTTTTCCAGTCTACGTTACTTGCTTCGCAGAAACAATTAACCCAAACTTCTTTTCTCCTTTGTTATTAGTTGCAGCAATATATTGTCTATAGTCTCCTGATGATATACTAAAATGGTTGTTATGTTTTGGCAAAGTATTATTGTAGTTGTTAACGCAAACCATGAATAAGCTATCTATTTGAGCAAGGTCACTCGATGTTAATGAAGCGGCTTTATAACTTGAGTCAAAAACGAACTTACCAAACTGTTCAAATGGAATTAATGCAATTAATGAAGTGTCAATATAATTTGCTTTAGAAAAAGTAATTGTTTTATTATAAGGTTTTACCCGAGCAATTTGATTACAAGAAATCAACAAACTTGTAAATATTATTATAAGCGTCCAGTCTAATTTTCCAAAAATTGGGTTCATGAATAATTGCTCCTAACTCTCAAATATACGCAACCCAATTTTTCAATACAATAACCGCGAGCTGTATTTGCGCAACTGAACGCTTTTGACTTGCCCTTCAAACCATATAAATCTTTTGGCTAAAATGGTAAGTCGTTTATTTTTTTGTCTAAGCAGGGCAGAGCGACATACATCAACACAAATTTTATAACACTCACATCATTTACGTTGTTGTGTTATTTTTATTTTTGAAGAATTACCTTCATCAAAAAATATTTTCATGACAACACTTAAAGGCCCCGGAATTTTTCTCGCACAGTTCATGGGCGATGAAGCGCCTTTCAATAATTTAAAAACCATTTGTCAATGGGTTAAAAGCCTTGGCTTTGCCGGTGTTCAGATTCCAACCTGGGATGCACGCTGTATCGATCTGCAAAAAGCTGCCGAAAGCAAAACCTATGCAGATGAATTAAAAGGTTTGATCAACGAATGTGGTTTGGAGATAACGGAACTTTCAACGCATTTACAGGGACAGTTAGTTGCTGTTCATCCTGCTTATGATGTTTTATTTGATGGTTTTGCACCGGAGAATGTGCGCAACAATCCTAAGGATAGAACAGAATGGGCTGTTCAGCAATTAAAGTGGGCTGCGAAAGCTTCTCAGAATTTAGGATTAAATGTACATGCAACTTTCAGCGGCGCTTTGTTGTGGCACACATTTTATCCCTGGCCGCAACGTCCTGCCGGTTTGGTGGAAACGGGATTTACAGAACTGGCCAACCGTTGGCTGCCTATCTTAAATTATTTTGATGAATGCGGCGTGGATGTTTGCTATGAAATTCATCCCGGCGAAGACCTGCACGATGGTGTTTCTTATGAAATGTTTTTAGAGAAAGTAAACAATCATGCGCGCGCCTGTTTATTGTATGATCCTTCACATTTTGTGTTGCAGTGCCTGAATTATTTGGAATATATAGATAACTATCATGAACGTATTAAGATGTTTCATGTAAAAGATGCAGAGTTTAATCCAACAGGAAAGCAGGGTGTTTATGGCGGTTATCAAAGCTGGATCGATCGTGCGGGAAGATTTCGCTCTTTGGGTGACGGGCAGGTTGATTTTAAATCAGTTTTCAGCAAGTTAGCGCAATACGATTACAAAGGCTGGGCAGTACTGGAATGGGAATGTTGTTTAAAGCATCCGGTTGATGGTGCAACAGAAGGTGCAAAATTTATTAAAGATCACATCATCCATGTAACAGAAAAAGCATTTGATGATTTCGCATCTGCCGGTGCTGATGAAAATTTAAACCGCCTGGTATTAGGATTGCAATAACGAAAGTTTATAAAGCCTTTATCATGAAAAGCAAATGGATAGTTGCGGCTGTTTTATTGTTTACAGCATGTAAATCAGGAACAGGTAAAACGGCTGCAAGCGACAGTGCAAATGCAACACAGGCAATTATAAATACAGGCGGCACAAGTGTTGATTCAGCAAAAAATATTTCGGGCGCAAACCTAATCGCATCCAATGATTGTTTAACCTGTCATAAAATAGATGAGAAAAGTTTTGGCCCATCATATAAGCAGATTGCGGATAAATATGAACTAAATGAGGGGAATCTTGAAAACCTTTCAGACAGAATAATAAAAGGTGGCAAAGGATTGTGGGGACAAAATGCTATGACGCCGCATACTGCACTTTCTGAACAACAGGCAGAAGAAATGGTACGCTATATTTTGTTACTGAGAGATTCAACATCACTAAAATAATTTTGCTATTGATGGATTGTCATCAATAAATTTGTCGGATATAATTCTATCATTCTAAAAAAATCAACATTGAAAAAGTATTTAATTATCATTACTGCAGTGGCAGCTATTGCGGCGTGCAACAGCAGTCCGGGTTCAGGCAGCAGTTCTGATACCACATCTTCTGCATCTTCTTCAACTGATCTTAGTTCAAATCCTGATTATCAGAAAGGGCTTGCATTGATTGCATCAAATGACTGTCTAACCTGTCATAAAGTGGATGAAAAAGTTACCGGGCCTGCGTATCGCGATGTTGCCAATAAATATGCGAATACAGATGATAATGTAAAAAAGCTGGCAGCAAAAATTATCAGTGGTGGCTCAGGTGTTTGGGGCGATGCTGCTATGACCCCGCATCCTGCTTTAAGCGAAGCGGATGCTGAACAAATGGTAAAATATGTTTTATTATTAAGAAATAAATAAATTAAAATGAATAAACTATTAGGGATTGTTTTAAGTACATCAGTTTTTGCTGCGTGCAATTCTTCATCAACAAGCAGCACAACAACTGATACAACGGCAACTACAGATACAACTGCTGCCATGCAGCCTTCAGCTACAGATACCGGCTGGACAAATTTGTTTGACGGAACAACACTTAACGGCTGGCATTCTTTCGGCGCAACAGCTGCAAGCCCGAAGTGGAGTGTTGATAGTGGCGTCATTCATTTTAATCCTGCAACAAAAGGTGATGATGGCGACCTGGTAAGCAATGACAGCTTTTCCAATTTTGATTTAAAGATTGATTGGAAAATTGCAAAAGGCGGTAACAGCGGAATTTTGTTTTATGTGCAGGATGACAAAGCCAAATATGAAGACACTTATAAAACAGGCCCTGAAATGCAGGTGCTGGATGATGAACGCAATGAAGATAACAAAACACCTTCACACCATGCAGGAAGTTTGTATGATATGATACAGGCAACACCCGGGGCAGTTAAACCGGCTGAACAATGGAACAGTGTTGAAATCGTTGCCAGCAATGGCAAGCTTGATTTTTACCTGAATGGAGTGCATGTTGTAAACACAACGATGTGGGATGACGGATGGAAGAAAATGGTTGCCGGCAGCAAGTTTAAACAATGGCCTGCATTCGGCACATTTAAAGATGGCCATATTGCTTTACAGGATCATGGGTTTGATGTTTGGTTTAAAAACATCCAGGTCAAAAAATTATAACAGTACTTATATAATTTTAAAAGTCCCGCTCTTTTTTGCGGGACTTTTTTATTTGAATATTGATTATTGCATATTGAACATTGAATGTTTATGAAATGAAAGAATAAATGATCAATACGCGACATTCAATGTTCAATAATCATTATTTAAACGCATCATCAACCAAAGATTTTAATTCTTTATAACGTTCATTCCTGCCATCACTGTTTATATACATCGTCATTAAGAAAGCACAATAATTATTTTTATTATCCACCCATGGAAAACTTCCAAACAAACCGGGGCTTGTAAAAGCTGTTGTTTCGGGTGTGCTGTACGCGCCGCCTGCTGGCAATGCAACTTTGTCGTTCCAAAATCAGTATTCTTCATATCTAAAGGCTGCGCTATTCTCTCTGCAAATAATGTTTGAAAACTTTTACCGCTGATCTTTTCAATAACGGCAGCCGCTATCTGCAAGCCTGCATTGCTATAATGAAATACAGTGCCCGGCTCGCCTTCCATAGGCATTACAGCGATCTTTTCAATGGCTTCATCCATCGTATTGATGTCTTTCATTTTGCCCCGGCTTTCTTTAATAGAAGGTGCATCAATTCCCGTTAAATGCGAAAGGCATTCACTAATAGTTATATTGCCTTTGCCATGCTGTGAAAGAACAGGCAGGAACTTTCCAACTGTATCTGTAAGATTCAATTTACCTTCGTCAACAAAAGTCATTATCAATGCAGCGCTCAGCCATTTGCTGCAGCTTGCAATGGGAATCTTTGTATCAATTGTATAAGCATCAAAATTCGCATCTTTTCCTTGCCGTTCTGCAACTGCTTTGATCGCAAATTTTTGTTGAGCATTCAGATCGCTTACAGATTTTGTGTAAACGATCTTTCCATCTTTATAGATCATCAATATTGCCCTGCCTCCCATCTTTGAAGTATTATCGTTCATCCAGCTATCAACTTTAATAAAATTATATTGAGCATTGCAAACAATAATGAAGAAGCAGCTTGTTATAAACAACAAAATTTTATTGCGCATATACATGATCTTGCAAGAAACATGAACGTGTGCAAAACGTTTAATAATAAAAAACTTGTCTTAAAAACAGAAAAATAAAAAACTGCAATAGCAGTAAATGCCATTGCAGTTTTAAAAAAATGTATAAATCACCTCTTGTTTTACATAAAATTATTTTCGTCAGCACTTGGTCCGTAACTGCCCGGAATCGGGATATCCAACAATCGTAAATAAACGCCTAACTGTGCACGATGATGTATCTGCTGGCTTAAAGATATCCTTATGATATCTATTCTCGGGTCGCTGCTGAAAATCTTTTCACCACTTCTCAGTGTCCATGGATCGTACAATAATTTTTCATTCTCCGGGATTAATGCAGAAAGGCCGTCAGCATAACGTTTTTCAAAATAATTTAAAAGGTCTTCTTTACTATTTATTTGCGGCTGTTCATAAGGCTGCGCAAAATCAATTCCGTCAGATGTAAAGATCATATGTATCCAACCCGGAAGATCTGCAATATGTGTGGTAAGCCGTTTCATATCCATGCTTTTCTCATGCGGCTTGTAATCAAATTTGTCGTCAGGAACGCGTGAAAGCATTTTGCGTGTAGTTCTGCCTTCTTCAATAAATTGTTGTTTGAAAAATTCGATGAAAGTCATAGTATTTTGTTTTATGATGTAAAGTAACATCCGCTTAGTGTCAACCCTATGTCAGCAGCATTTGGCTTTCTTCAATTTTTTTTAAAATATTTTCTGCTATGGTTGTTACTATATCATTTAACTCAACAGGTTCAAGGATTCTTGCATGATCGCCAAACATCATAAACCACCTTGCAAAGCCTTCTAAAAAGCCACATAAAAAAGTGATGCGCACACAATCGCCTTCATTTTCTTCTTTTATATAACCATGATAATATTTTTGCTCTCCGAAATATTTTATTATTTCAGGATCAACTTCTATCACTACTTTTTTTACTTCACGTTGTGCCGGCATTTTATTGATGAATTCCTGCAATGGCGGATGTGCTTTTGAAACGATTTCATCTGTTACGGCAAGTTTTTGTATCCGGTCTGTGCGAAAATTGCGGTAATCATTTCTCAGCCTGCAAAAACCGATCAAATGCCAGTGGCTGCCGAGATTATAAATGCCGACAGGCTCAACATTTCTATGCGTGGTTTCATTACTATCAAGCGAAGTATAATGTATGTTGATAACAGCAGCGTTTGCAATTGCTTTTAATATGGATTGCAGATGCAATTCTGTTGGTCTTTCATATTGAAATGAAGCAGGCGATACTACAGCGATATGGTTGTCAATCTCTTCTATGTGATCTTTTTCAGCAAATCTTAAAACAGCTTTTATTTTATCTAATGCTGAAGTATAATGATGCACAGAGCTTGCATCTGTTTTTGACTCCATCAGTTTTGCCGCAGTTAATAAAGCAGAAGCTTCGTCCTGGTTAAACATAACCGGTGGAAGTTTATATCCCTCCATTAAACTATAACCTGTGCCCGCTTCGCCTATGATTGGAACACCTGCTTCCTGCAATGCATGTACATCACGGTATACAGTACGCAGGCTGATCGAAAATTTATCTGCAAGCTGTTGTGCTTTCACCAGGTTTCTTGACTGAAGCTGAATTAGAATTGCTGATAAACGATCAATACGGTTCATAGCAACAAAATTAAATGTTATAAAGCTTTACACTAAAGTTTAATACATCAGTATCTCAACGAAGGAAATTCCAAATCAAGATAAAAAAATAAAGCCACCTCTTTTGCATTAGGATGGCTTTCAACTTGATATAAGTTTACCGGCTTCGCTTGAAAAATCTTTACTTTCAAAACTTCAATTCAGCAGGCAAATATTTTGCAACAAGGTCTTCATAATAACCGCGAAGTTCAATCCAGTTGGGTGGCGTTGGATTTTTGGAATACAGATCATAAGGATTAAACAGCTTAACCCATTTCAACATCTTACGATCATGATCATCCAGCAAATGATCGTAAGCGCCTTCTCTGTGCCAGGCATAAAAAGAATGATACCGCAACATATATAAACCTTCTTCCGGCAAACCATTTTTTGCTATGTGATAAACATACTCATCATGCCCCCAACTCATATGCACATTTCTTAAACCACAGTTAGGTTCGTATACACCATACTTAGTGCTATACTGTTCATTACTGTAATCAGGATTATTAGAAAAAAATTCCGGATAAACAATCTTATCTGAATAACTGCAACCTACCGGAAATGTGTCTCCAACAACAGCCCATTGCGGCTCTCCAAACAAGCACAACACTTTGCCCATATCATGCAATAAACCCACACAAACCATCCAGTCAGGATGGCCATCTCTTCTTATCGCTTCTGCTGTTTGCAACAAATGCTGAAACTGGTCAAGGTCAGTATCAGGATCTGAATCATCCACCAATTGGTTAAGAAATTCGAAGGCATCCCATACAGGCATTTTCTTTTTATCAAACTTTAAATAATCCGTTCTCTTTTGTACCACAAAATCGTATGTCTGGTAAGTATGATTCAACCTGTAAAATTCTTTTACCGTATCACGCACAGGCTCATTGTAATTGCGATATGCTTCTTTTGATTTTTCAGTAGCAATTGCATCCGGCTCAGGATAACGTTTCAGCAGATCATCTTCCCATTCATCAAGACTGGCAAGCGGATTTATTTCAGTTGCGGATAATTGATTTTGATTTACGGCACTCATTACAAGCATTTTTAGGCAGATAAAGTTAGCCAAACATCAATCAACATCATAATTAAAATAAAATCAATATTGAATGAATATATTGTGCTTCAATAAACGATTAATTGCTGTTATGAAACTGCATTTTGCCGATTATCTCATCATCTCTCTTTATTTCATTTTTGTTATTACTGTTGGCTTCATAATAAAAAAAAAGATCAGGTCGAGCAATGATTTTTTAACGAGCAGCAGAAACATTCCCTTATGGATAACGAGCCTTGCATTCATATCAGCAAATCTTGGTGCACAGGAAGTATTAGGCATGGTAGCATCAGGAGCAAAGTATGGAATAATGACGGTGCATTTTTATTGGGTGGGCGCCATATTCGCTATGGTGTTTCTTGCAATTTTTATGATGCCTTTTTACTATGGCAGCAAAGCACGCAGCGTGCCTGAATATTTATCCATGCGCTTTGATGAAAAAACAAGGGCGCTGAATGCTGTTTCGTTTGCAGTGATGACCGTTTTCTCATCAGGTATATCATTGTTTGCACTTGCAAAATTGTTAGAGATCATTTTGCATTGGGATTTTGATGTATCCATTTGGTTAGCTGCAGGCATTGTAATGATCTATACTTTTTTAGGCGGATTAACCAGCGCTGTGTACAATGAAGTGCTGCAGTTCTTTTTAATTGTGCTGGGACTTTCACCGTTGGTTGTTATTGCTTTGCATGATGCAGGCGGATGGGCAAACATACAAGCCAATCTTGAACCACAGCTAACGCATGCATGGAAATATATGGGCAGCGCAGATACGAACCCGATGGGAATAAATTTTATGTCGCTGATATTCGGGTTAGGTTTTGTAATGTCGTTCGGATATTGGTGCACTGATTTTTTAGTGGTGCAAAGAGCTATGATCGCGCGCAATATGGGCGAAGCACAACGTACCCCGGTAATGGCAGCAATACCAAAAATGCTGATGCCGCTGATTGTTGTATTACCCGGAGTTGTTGCCATTGCATTGATGCAGCCTGCTTTGCAATCAAAAGGTTTCAGCATTCCGAAAACCGCAGATGGAGGCTTGGATTATACAATGACGCTGCCTTCCTTGATAGCGCATTATTATCCGAGCGGTATTTTAGGTGTTGGCATTACTGCATTGATCGCTTCTTTTATGAGTGGCATGGCCGGAAATGTCACAGCATTTAATTCTGTTTTTACGTATGACATCTATCAATCTTATTTTGTAAGAAACCGCAGCGATAAACATTATTTATTGGTAGGAAAATGTATAACAGTTGCGGGTATTTTGATATCTATCGCTACTGCTTATGTTGCTAAAAGCTTTAATAACATCAACGATCTTTTGCAGCTTGTTTTCAGCTTCGTGAACGGGCCGTTATTCGCTACGTTTCTATTGGGTATGTTTTGGAAAAGAACAACCGGCCACGGTGCGTTTTGTGGTTTGCTTGCCGGAACCATTGCAGCTGCATTAACACATGGATTAACGATAGCAGAAGGCAAAGGTGGATGGATCGCTCCTTTGTTTGAAATAAAAAGCGGCATGGGACAGGCTTTTATTGTCGCCTCCGTTTCGTGGATCGCAAATTTTGTTGTTACGATTATGGTCAGCCTTGTAACAAAACCAAAGCCACCCGAAGAATTAAAAGGATTAGTGTACTCGTTAACAGCAAAGCCTGAATATCATGAACAGAAATGGTATAAAAGAGTAGTGCCGCTCGGCATTATTTTATTGCTGATAACAATTATTTTGAACCTGGTATTTTTTTAAATTGATTCTATGCACAAGCGCTATACTTCTTTAAGCTTTATCATTGGTTTATTCTTTTTGATCGTATCAGTTATTTTGCTGACAGGTTATTTTACAAGTGCCGTTTTATCTGTGAATATTAACCTGTATGCCGGTATTGCATTTTTATTTTTTGGTGTATTCATGATCACGCGCCGAAATGATGATGGCCATTGAAATAAGATCACAACATCAACTCCATTTTTATATCTGCTGTTACGAAAGGTGCATCGGTTACATCAACATGTTTGAATCCATTTTTTTCATACATACGAATGGCTGTTTGAAGATGACTATTGGAATATAAAATGATCTTTGAAGCCTTCATTTCTCTTGCCTTACCGATACAATGCTGCAACAGTAAATCGCCGAATTTTTTACCCCGATATTCTGGTGCTACAAACATTTTGATCAACTCAAATTCCTCATCATTATTTTTAAATAGTCCTGCTGTTCCGATGATGGTTTCATTATCTTTTAAGAAAAAAATAAACCCTCCACGATCGATCACATTTTCTCTTGGGTGATCAAGTATTTCAAGATCGTGTGATTCAAGCAAATTAAATTGTTCCAGCCATTCAAGGTTTAGACGCCGGAAATCCTGCTGGTATTTATCTTCATAATCTATAATAACAGGCATAAAAGTTTTTGTTTCAAAAAAGCAAACAAAAATAACGAGGACTTTATATTAATAAGATTTGACTCTTTAATTTAGGTTATACTTTTTCAATGTTTGCTGCTTCGTAAAATTTTTTTATCGCATCAACTACTTCTTCACCTGATTTATCATAGGTATCCTGCATAGGGATTTGTGATTCAAAGTTTCCGTTTTCTGCTTCATTGTAATAGCGGATCAACAATACAAAATGATCCTGGTAACTTCCAGTTACCGGGATTTCTGTTACCTCAGCGCTGATAAAATTTTCCCAGTTTGTTTTTAAAGCACCTGCAAAATAAAATCCATCTTTATTAACTGTAATAATAGTTTTAGGCATTAACCCGTGGATAATAAAACCAATTGCAGAACTAAACGTTCCAAATAAAACACAGTACAGCGTTTTAGAAGCATATGGATTAAGCATATGATCTTTATTCAAAAAATTTGAAAGCGTAAAAATAAACAGCATAAGAAAAACTGCGCCTATGATTAAATTGGTAGATGTAGATTCTTTTACAACGAATTCATTGGTTTTATTAGTTGTGGTTTCAGGCATAGTAAAAAAGCATCTTCTTTAATTTATGAACAATTCAATAAAAAAGCCGGAACTTTTTTATCCGGCTTTATATGCAGAAATTTTTTTGTGATAAGTATTCTTTAAAATCATTGTGGTTGCAGATGCTCGCCTACCTGGTCTACTTCGCTATAATTGCCAATGCCTTTAGGATTTGGCCCATATTGATTTTCACCTGGCTGGCTGTCTTTAAAAAGAAGTACCAGCAGCCATATTGCACCTGCAATAGGAATAAGAACTATAAAGAAAAACCAACCTGATTTACCAATGTCATGCAGTCTTCTTACCAACACCGCTAAACCTGGCAAGAAAACGAAAAGAGCATACAACAAGTAAACATAACCGTACATAAGTGATTGCCCCTGTAAAGTGAAAGTATCATGCAAAACGTTGTCTAGCACAGCTGCTACGATTACAAAAATAAAATTGAATAAAGCGAAATACCAGTATTCACTGCGCCTAGCTCTTCCGCTGAAAACGGCATACTTGCGTATTGCCTGAACGTAATAGTTCATGTGTTGGGTTTTAAATATTAAAAAAAATCTTAGAAAGTTGCAGATAATTGATGTTTGGATTTAGAATTTATTTAAGCAATGCAATTCTTCATAAACAGGGGGTATCCGCGTGCATATTACATGATTAATTGAAATTAAAAAAAATAAATTCATTCTTAATGATTCGCATAATCAATAAACTATAATCCTTCTATGCATTTAAGATAGTCGCTTATAATTAATTTTATTGCCTGTATCTTCTTTGTTTACCGCACAATTAAAATTTATCATGAAACAAACACTCATGCTGGCTTGCCTTTGCTGCGCTTTATACACTTCTGCACAGGATCGCCTGGATGGAAAAATTTTTGCAACCCGCTCAGAAGTGCTTGCACAGCATGGCATGGCTTGCACCAGTCACCCGCTGGCAACACAAGCTGCTATTGATATTTTAAAACAAGGCGGTAATGCAATTGATGCGGCCATTGCAGCCAATGCGGTACTGGGTGTTGTTGAACCTGAGATGAATGGCATAGGCGGTGATTTATTTGCCATTGTATATGATGCAAAAACAAAAAAATTATATGGCCTTAATGCTTCAGGCCATTCGCCGTATGCATTAACAATGGATGAGTTTAAGAAGAAAGAATTAACAGCCATTCCTTCGCATGGTGTGTTGCCGGTTTCTGTTCCCGGTTGTGTGGATGGCTGGTTTGCCTTACATGAAAAGTTTGGAACGATGAACATGCAGCAGGTGCTTGCCCAGGCTATTAATTATGCACGCAATGGTTTTCCGGTTGCAGATGAATTCGCTTATGAACTGAATGATTCGAAAACGACGTACGCTGCTTATCCAAATTTTTCAGCTTTATATTATTCAAATGGAGAAGTGCCGCAAAAAGGTGAGGTGTTTAAAAATCCTCAACTCGCAAATACATTGAGCAAAATTGCAACGAATGGAAGAGATGCATTTTATAAAGGCGACATTGCAAAAACGATAGATGCCTATATCCAGAAGAATGGCGGCTATTTATCTTATAAAGATATGGCCGCTGACAGCGCAACATGGGTGCAGCCTGTATCAACAACATACCGTGGTTACCGTGTGTGGGAGCTGCCGCCAAACGGGCAGGGCATTGCTGTTTTGGAAATGCTGAATATTTTAGAAGGATTTGATTTCAGTAGGATCGGATATGGCAGCGCAGAGCATATTCATCTGTTCGTTGAAGCAAAAAAACTGGCGTATGAAGACCGGGCAAAGTATTATGCTGATCCTGATTTTGCAAACATTCCTGTTGATGAACTGGTATCAAAAAAATATGCTGATGCAAGACGAAAACTCATCAACCTTACCCATGCTTCAGACAATTTTACCGCAGGCGATTCTTTATTAAAAAGCGGTGAAACCGTTTACTTAACCGTTGCCGATTCCGCAGGCAATATGGTGTCGTTGATACAAAGCAACTACTTTGCTTTTGGCAGCGGAATGGTGCCTGATAGTTTAGGATTCGTTTTGCAAAATCGTGGCAGGTTATTCACGTTGGAAGAAGGAAAAAATAATTCCTATGCTCCGCATAAAAGGCCCTTTCATACCATCATTCCTGCTTTCGTTACAAAAGATGATCAGCCTTATATGAGCTTTGGTGTAATGGGCGGAAGTTTTCAACCTGAAGGACAGGTTCAGGTTTTAATGAACATGATCGATTTTGGAATGAACCCACAAGAAGCCGGTGATGCACCGCGCATTGACCACCAGGGTTCATCTGAACCAACCGGCACAAAAAACACCGGTATTGGAACTATTTATCTCGAATCAGGTTTTTCTTTTGAAACAATAAGAACACTGATGAGTTACGGGCATAAAGTTGCATGGCAGCAACCAGGCAATTATGGCGGCTATCAGTGTATTCAGTACGATTCAAAAAATAAGGTATATCATGGTGCATCAGACCCGAGAAAAGATGGAATGGCTGCGGGGTATTGATTGATGTAATAAATGATGCAGCTATTTTTCCCGCTTTGCATGATCGATATTGACAGCAGGTCGCATTTGATAAGCGACACATTGATAAACCTTGTATTCAATGACTCATCATTGCAGATATGTATTCTTTGATCGCGTATTTGCAAGCAGGCGACCGGGTAATTAACAGAAGCATTTAAGTATGCATTATCAACGCATATCTAATAATTCAACATCAAATATTAAAGTTGAATAAGGAGGTATAGAACCTCCTGCACCTCTCTCGCCATAACCTAATGAGGAGGGTATGAACAATCTCCATTTACTGCCAATCGGCATCAGTTGCAAGGCTTCAGTCCAGCCACGTATCACCTGGTGCACACCAAAAGTTGCAGGCGTACCACGTTTGTATGAACTATCAAAAATTTTACCTTCGGTAAGGCTTCCTTCATAATGCACAGTAACCATTGTTGCAGGTCCGGGTTTTTTGCCATTACCTTCCTTCAAAACAATATATTGTAATCCGGATGGCAATGTTACAACACCTTCTTTGGTGGCATTCTCTTCTAAGAATTTTTCCTGCTCTTCTGCCCTTTCCCGGAACATTGCTTTTAACTTATCCTGTACTCCCATAAAAAGAAATTGAAAGGCAAATGTAAGGCTGATATGCGGATCGCACTACAACATCACTTATAATTCAATTCATGAATTACTTCGCAATGAACAGGCTTTTATCATAACGCTTTTAACAGTTGCTGTGCTTCGGGCAGCAGGTCTGCTGTTTCATGATCTTCATCATAATACTTTAACCAGATCAGTTGTGGGTCCACATTTATCCTGTAATTCTCCTTTAAATAATTCAACCCATTGTGCGATCAGGCAGGCATAAGTAAAACAGAGACAAAAGGAGGCAACACACAGACAAAATATATAATTTTTATATGATTTATATGATTTTTTTTATTATTTAAATTGATATTAATAATATTCACTCATTTCCTGCGCAATACATGTTAAGAGATTCTGCCTTCTCACTTGCGCCCGTTAAAATCTTTGTCGTTATTTTTTTGCTGTTGTTTTTTTCACTTCAAAAAAAATAACTGAAAAGTTACTTTCTTTACCACGGAAACAAACATTAAGTTACTATGCCGGAAAACAACAAATTCAGCATAAGCATACAAGTAAAACCCGAACATCTTGATGCTGTGCAACACGTAAACAATGTAATTTATGTACAGTGGATGCAGGACGCAGCATCGCTGCATTGGCAGTCTCTCGCACCTTCCTGGTTGCTGAAAGAAGTTGTGTGGATGGTAAGGCGCCATGAAATTGATTATTATAACCAGGCATTTTTGGATGATGACCTGTTGGTATCAACCTGGACGGGAGAATATACCAATGTTACCTGGAAAAGATATTATGAAGTCATACGTCCGTCAGACGGCAAAAAAATAATCAGCGCGGTCAGCACATGGATATTACTGGACAGCAGCACACAAAAACCGCGTCGTATTGATGACGGGATGATAAAGCTTCATGGCTGAGTTATGCTGCAAATACATCTTTGAATTTTTCAATAAGCGCTGTACTTTTTTCTTATAATCTTTGCTTAATAATTCTTAATCATCATGGCAGCTATAAAAGTGATCATTACAGGCGCTACAGGAATGGTAGGCGAAGGTGTATTGTTGGAATGTTTGCAAAATCCAACCGTAAGCGAAGTACTCATCATCAACCGAAAACATT
>Ga0206903_10152_pt1 | contig 22367 bp, 16 predicted proteins | sample Alteio_BWOrgHeat_45_FD_152959 | JGI IMG/M metagenome (GOLD analysis project Ga0206903, IMG submission 152959) | Enriched cells from forest soil in Barre Woods Harvard Forest LTER site, Petersham, Massachusetts, United States -... | ecosystem: Environmental > Terrestrial > Soil > Temperate forest >... | reverse complement strand
TCGATTAAACACTTAATTCATATTCTAAGGGCTAAAGCAGTACTTTGTACTGGCTTGTCCATGACCTTCATCAATAAAACAACAAATGAAGAATCACATTGGTGTTATGAACATGGCCTGGTTGATTATTTGAACCAATCTTTAACTGATGGCGACTACTTACCTGATGAACCATTTACTGGTGAATTCAAAAGTGATGAAGCAACTGTTGATTGGGCCTTACTCTGGTCAAATGGTACCAATGCCAGTTTTAGCGAAAGTTATGTGAATTTAATCCCTACCATTCAGGGAGGAACCCATGTGAATGGCTTCCGCTCTGGCTTGCTTGATGCCATGAATGAATTCTGCGAATTAAGAAATCTCTTACCTCGTGGAGTGAAACTCACAGCCGATGATCTGTGGGATCCCTGTCAGTATGTCCTTTCTGTAAAAATGAAAGAACCGCAGTTTGCCGGGCAAACTAAAGAACGTTTAAGTTCACGCCAAATATCTGCTTTTGTAAGCAATGTAGTTAAGGATGCCTTTGCATTATGGCTAAACCAACATCGTAACCAGGGCGAAGCCATTGCGTCCCTGGCGATAGATCGCGCCCAACGCCGTCTTAAGCAAGCCAAGCAAGTAGCACGCAAACGTGTAAGCCAAGGCCCTGCTCTTCCTGGAAAACTAGCTGATTGTTTGCAAACAGATCTTAGCCAGGCTGAATTGTTCCTGGTAGAGGGAGACTCTGCGGGGGGGTCAGCAAAACAAGCTCGTAATAAAGATTATCAGGCTATTTTGCCCTTACGTGGAAAAATCCTTAATTCCTGGGAAGTTGATTCATCGCAAGTACTGGCTTCACAAGAAATTCATGATATTTCCGTAGCTATTGGTGTCGATCCTGGTTCTGCCGATCTTACCGGTTTACGTTATGGGAAAATATGCATTCTTGCAGATGCGGATTCAGACGGTGCGCATATTGCAACGTTAATATGTGCTTTATTCTTGCGCCATTTTAAACCTTTAGTCCTGGCAGGCCATGTATTTGCCGCAATGCCTCCCTCGTATCGCATCGATGCAGGAAAAATCATTCATTATGCCCTGGATGATGAAGAGAAAAATCGTCTGCTTCATCATTTGGCACAAACCAGCAAAGCCAAAGCAAATGTACAACGTTTCAAGGGATTAGGCGAAATGAATCCCATCCAGCTACGTGAAACAACCATGGATCCAAACACCCGCCGTTTAGTGCAACTGACTTTAGAGGATGAGGAGCATGCAGAAGCAGTCATGGATATGATGCTTAATAAAAAACGGGCCGGCGACAGGAAAGTCTGGTTGGAGACTAAGGGGAACTTGGCTGAAGTATAGGCTATAATCGAGCTTCATAAACAGTCACGTAGGGACTGTCTACGAAGGATCTTTGTAATAACTCACCCCATCTTTACGTCAACAGGTTAAATTGTTTTCGAAAATAGTTAACAGCGGTTGAGAATCCTCTGGCTTAGAATTTCCGAAGAAGCCTATCTGGCCCGAGGGCGCTTCGTGTTTAAAACTAGGTGCAGGATGCATGGATGTTACAGCTACATTACCAGAAGAGAAGAAGTGTTGATCACTCAACACTTCTTCTGATTTTCCGGTATCCGAAGAGCCTGATGTTAATGGAATAATATTTGAAAATTTGCCTGTATTGGAATTATTTTCAAAGGGAGTTTCTACCAAAGACTCGGATGGCTTGGATTCAAGAGTATATGAAGGAATAAAACTCATATTCATTAGCTCGTTCGAGGCATAAAGATGAAATGCTTTTAGATAAGCTGGTACTTGGCTGGTATCCGAAGATATCTCCTTAACAAGTGCAATTAATCCCATATAAACTTCTATTGTTTCTTGCATGCTGGGTATTTTCGATAACTTTTCTATAGTTGCCGCAAATTTTTGCAGGTGAGGATCCCTACTCATTTTATATTGATCAAGAAAACCTTGCTGCTCTCTTATTTGCTGAGTTTTTATTTCTACCTTTTTGATTAATATATTCAAACGAAGAATATAATCATCAATTTTTTCTTTGCACGATAAATAATCTTGAATGTCAGCACCTATAACTGTACCTATATCCCAACACGTTTTCAATGTTGAAATTTGTTGTGGTTGTCTCATAATAATATTTATTGCATTAATTACAGTGGTAATCTTATCTGATTCTTCTTTAGTATTAACAGAAAATAGGGGACCTCTTTGAGAATTGGTTTGATGACGCTGCCCTCTTAAGCTAATACAATGGTTGTTTAAAATAATAAAAAAAGAAGTTTGAAAATTCTTAATAGCCTCTGGAAGCCTCTCATTCGAAATCGTTTTATCCATCATACTTTCAAATAAATCCCATGCTTTTTTTCGATAGTTATCCACTGATTCTGGTCTAATTTCGATTGTTTCTAATAGCAATGAGGAGCTGTTTTGTAATTGTAGAGCGCAATTTTCATGCGTTAGTTCAAGTGCATAATCAAAAGCGGTTAATCCTCTAGCGTTTCGAAGCGTTATATCAACTTGATATTTCATCAATAAAGACACTAATTGTGGATTATTATTTTTTATTGCCCAATAAAGGCAAATATTCCCTTGCTCTGAATTCCAACGATTACATGAGGTACCTCTTGAAAGTAACAATTTTGCCATTGCATAGTTATTATGTTGGATTGCATTGATTAATACACTTTCATAATGAAGTGCTTTGAGCCGTTCCTGATTTTTAGGATTAATATCCTCAATCTCGATTAAAAATTGTACGCCATCCCATTGTGACAGCTCGCTAGCTAATTCAATAGCAGTTTTACCTTCTTGATCCTCCAAAGCTTGATCGAATCTTTTCTCAATAAGATAAGTTGCAATCTTTGGACTGAATTTAAGCTTATTCCATTCGTTAACAAGCCAGTGCAAACCAATATCTCTATCTCCTTTTATCGATCCAATGCATGCCCCAAAAAAACCTAACAGCTTTTCCGCAATGTCCAATTTTCCAGCTTTAACAGCAGCCCAATAAGCAGAGTTTTCTTGAGGCCCACCCTTAAATCGAAATGGTGGGAAGACATTCAAATGTTCAATGAAAGTCTCTACACAGTTCCAATGCCCCATCATGCAAGCTAATTCAATAGGCCTTTGTCCTGCCTTATTTGTTTTCTGAGGATTTAACTTGTACTTTAATAACAAGCGAATCATTTCAGGATTATTATTTTTTGCAGCAACATGTAAACAATAATTTTGCCCTCCATCATCATAATAATACCCATGTGACGCTTGAGCCTGAAGAAGACATTCAACCACATCCAATTTATTTTGGTCGACTGCACTAAGTAAGGCAGAACCATACCGGTAAGTATCTTCTTCATCAATTTTTCGTTTGATCGCTATAGCTTTTACGCATTCCCAATGCCCTAAATCCACTGCCAATTGTATAGGAGTATGTCCATCTTCATTTTCCGCTGCCAAAGAAATTCCTGCTTGTACTAAGCCTTTTATTCTTTCTATGTTCTTCTCTTTAATAGCATTAAATAATCGAGATTCTAGAACAGCATATTGAGTTTTTTCCTTTTTAGACTCCACTTTTTTATCCTTATGTTATTAAAAAAACAGGCTTATTTTTACCACTTCAATAAAGGAATAATATTAGAATAATCGTCAGTCCATAAAATCTGTTTGCTGCTCGCAACAAAATGCCAATTTGAATTGCTCATCAATTTAAAGATCAAATCTTCATTCATTGTTAACAATGCCCATTCCGAGGCGAATTGTCCTAAAGAAAAATTCCCATTATCTGCTACATAAAATACCATCATATCTAAAGATCGCCCTGCCGCCGTCAGCACTGGCAATAATTCCAAATGCCGATTACTTAGGTTAACCAGAATTACTCCATCCTTTGTAATCTTTTGCTTGTATAAAATAAACGCGTCCAAAGTAATTAAATGTACAGGAATTGCATCTGAATTAAATGCATCAACAATGAGTAACCTTTGCGAATGATTAGGTAATTGTTCTACAGCTAAACGACCATCATTTTTTATCAGAACAATTTTGGGTGGGCAATCACGCAAATAAGTAAATAGTTGTGAATTTTTAGCTAACTTAATTACCTGCTCATCAATTTCTATAACATTCAACTGATCTTCTGCACGAAATTGGCAAATCAGAGTACCCACTCCTAAACCGATAATGGTTACTGGAAGAGTGTTCCATTCTTGTTTTAAAATATCGATAACAGGCTTAACGGATCCATAATAAGAAGTATACCCTGTAGGTTTTTTTGGGGTCATTAACTGCAAACCATGAACCGTAGATTGGCTAATTAAAGCATGTGCCACACCTTTGTCGACCACTTTTTTCACACCATAAAAATTACGTTCTTGTACTAGAATATTTTCCTCTTGAAGAGCTGGTGAAAAAATAAATCCAAATAAAATAAGTAGGGAAAAAAAACAAACTAAATTTAGTGCGTTGCCAAACAACTGAGATAAGCAAGGCTAAAATCGCGCTCAGCTGAAATATGGAAAAACTGCCAAACCAGTGAATGTCGGGAAAAAAATACTGACTTAGTAATAAAACAAATACAATCAAAGGAGTAATTATTAACCTAAATCCAGTGTTGGTACTGCGATGAGTATTGACAATCGCCTGCCTTGGAAGTGCTAAAATACCCAGTAAAATTGCTAAAGGATATTCATAAACCTGATTAAAGACATGAGGAGCAATAAGCCCATTAAATATACCGGCCAGAACACCTCCGAAAGCTAAGCATAAATAAAATAAAGTAAGTAGTTGTGGTTTGGGTCTGCTTAAAAACAACTGCCGGTGACAAAGTAATGCAAGCACAAAAAAATTAAGTACATTAAATAGAATACTCTGCCAGGCACGAATTTGACTGGCATTTAAAATAAAACAAAGAACAACAAAGACAAGAAAAAAAATACTATTGCGTGCCAGCCATGAAAAAGAAATTATCGGTTTTACGACAAACGCAAATATGAACGTTAAAAGATACAACGCTAAGGGCAATACCCAAAACAAAGGTGTCGCAGCCACATCCGTTGTGATGTACAACGTCACTCCTAACATAAGACTGCAAGGGATAAAACTTAAAGAAATCCAATACACCATTGTGCTCCAAGACCAAGAAGTATCCTCTTCAATATCTGGAGCCGAAAGCTTATAACGGTTGGTATAAAGTACAAAAAATAAAATACACACATAAACAAGGTAACCACTACTCCATAAATAAAATTGCTGCCTTAAACCAATAAAACGCTCAATAATTCCAGGATAGAGCAATAAAGAAGCAAGACTGCCCAAGTTAGAGGCAATATAGAGAAAATAAGGATCTGAAGCGCCTCGCTCCTTAGTTTGACTGTAAGCAAATTGCAATAATGGAGCAGAGGCACCGACCACGAGTAAAGGCAATCCTAACTGTATTAATAAATTGTATAAAATACTCCATTCAGGAGAACTTTCTATTGCTAAAGGCTGAAATAGGAGAGGGATCTCAATACAGCTCAGAATAAGTAACGCACTGTGAATGAAACGCCAAGTTTTTTTAAACGTACTCAACAGCGTTGCATAGCCATAAGCAACCAATAATATTACCTGAAAAAATAGCATACATACTGTCCAAACAGCAGGAGTCCCACCATACACAGGTAATAAAACTTTAGCCGCCATCGGTTGAATACTAAATAAAAGTACGGCGCTAAGAAACAAGCTTAGAGGAAATAAAAAACGCATCACGGTACATCCTTGCTCAAACCATTTATTTCATGGAATGTTATTGTAGTTTTACCTAAGATTATATTCAAATAAATTGCAAATTAAGAATAACTAGCGTTATAGTAAATTCATTTTCAGAGAGTAATTATGAACGGATTCCCTAATATCAGTACCGAAAATTACGAGCAGATAAGAAATTCAATCAAATCAGGTGATCTCTTATTGTGTTCTGGAAACTCCATAATGTCCACGATGATAAAAGGCGCGACCCAAAGCGTCTGGAGCCATGTAGCCTTTGTTATCCATTTGGCAGTCATTGATCGCATTATGGTGCTGGAAAGCGTAGAAAGCATTGGTGTACGTACAGTACCACTCAGTAGTTATGTGCGTAATTACAATGGTAGTGGGAGTGCCTACCCTGGACGGGTTATGATCGCCCGCCATCAAGATTTTCAAGCCCAGGATATTTCGCATTTATCCCAACAGGCGGTTGATTTATTGGGCTATCCCTACAATACTGAAGAAATTCTTCAGATTGCAGCTCGCATAGGAATGCAAGCATTTGGTCTTGATAAATCAAATCCCGAAATCATTCCTAAAAATGAATATATTTGTTCTGAATATGTAGAAATTTGTTATAACTCGGTAGGAATTGATATTCCTTATAATAAAAACGGATACATTACCCCGGCTGATTTTGCCAATTGCCCGCAGGTAAATTCTTTATTTTTTATTGCTACTGAGTAATAACCATTAAGTTTTAGATTCACCAATTTTTCTAGAAGCTTGTTCACCAAAAATAGCAGAGACATAACGGTAATATTTAAATTCAAGTAAGTTATTACTGGGATCTTTCAGAAAAAATGACTGGTGTTCAATGCGCGTATCTTTAAAACGTGTTTTAACAGGAATCTCAAAGGAAACATGATGCACATTGAGCCTGGCAATAAATGCATCAAACTCAGTCTGCTCACGAAAAATCAACCCAAAATGGCGCGGATAAATGCCTTCTTGAACAGGAGGTATAGTATCAATTTTGTGTGCTACAATCTGATGGTTATCAAAATTTAAAATCAGAGCATGTTCTGATTCACGTCCTAATGCAAATCCCAATTGGTGATGATAAAAATCCTTGGCTAACGCGATATCGTGTATCGGAAATGCAAGATGAAATAAGGTATTCATAGTTACAACCGCTCCATGGTAGGTACAACAAGAGAAACTTTATTATAGGACATAATAATCTGGTAAATCGACAAAGAACTATGTAAAAATGCACGCGTATATGGAATTTTACAAGGGCGCGAGAATAAAAAATGCACTATCTACATCTACTTTTCGATCATATCATTCACATTGACATTTACCTGAATACTTTTGTTTCTACTTATGGATTTTGGACTTATCTGGCACTATTTGCAGTAATTTTCTGTGAAACAGGACTTATTGTAACTCCTTTTTTGCCAGGAGATTCCCTGCTCTTTGCTGCAGGAAGCATTACAGCACAATCGGATAACTCATTAAATATCCTCCTCCTGTTTTTACTATTATTCCTCGCTTCAATTTTGGGGAATCAAATTAATTTTTTAATTGGGCGAGTATTAGGGCCTCGAATCTTTGCTGCAGATAAATCATGGCTACTTAATAAAAAACATTTACAAGACACTCATAATTTTTATGAAAAACATGGCGGAAAAACCATTATTTTTGCACGTTTTCTACCAATCATACGTACCTTTGCCCCTTTTGTAGCCGGTATTGGCACGATGAGCATGTTACATTTTTCTTTATACAACCTGTTGAGCGCATTTTTGTGGATAGGCAGCTTGCTTTGCCTGGGTTATTTCCTGGGTTCAATACCTATAGTGAAAGATAATTTTGCGGTGGTAATTTATGGAATCATTTTTATTTCTATTTTGCCCCCGATACTTACCTTATTAAATAAAAGAAAGGTTTAAACTCAAGATGTCAAAAAATAACTGGGTTAGAACTCATCGTAGACCTTCATGTTTTATCGAACCGATACGAACTCTTAACCATGAAAAGGGTCATTTTTTATCGATTAAAGCTCCCATTATTTCTTCAGAAGATAAAGTTATTGCTGTGCAGGGAGTCTCTCTATCTATAGACCATACTAAAAATTTTAATTTTTTGATAAAAAAACTGATGCTGGCAGCAGATAATTTTAATTATTCTATTGATTCAAATACCCTATTAAAACTTATGGTTCAACTTAGTCAAATAAAAGAGAATAAATTTCAAAATTCAGCAGAAAAAAGTGGTTTTAATTACGAAACAATTACTTTTAGTTTCAGGGAAGCGCAATGTTTGCATTATTTTTTAAACAACTATTCTGCTGATGAAACCGCAAAAATTTTATGTTTATCAAGAAAAACAATTGAAACACATTTAGCTAATATAAAAATCAAATTAAACTGCAATAAACGCTCAGAAGTAACTAAAAAAGCCCAAACCTTGGGGTTTATTGAGCTCATGTTTATGAAATTTTAAATACTTCCTCTATAAGTAGTGGCGAATGCTTGATTTTTGATCATCTTCTTTTTCCATTTCATGGGATGTTGCAAATAAACCATCTTTTGCAAGCTGATGTGCAATTTTTTGATGGTTTGAAAATTCAGGTCCATTAAAAAATTGAGTTATCTCAATCTCACCAATTTGAACACGGTTCTTTAATTGTCTTTTCAAGTCCTCTGGCCATTGAAGAAATTTTGGACTATCCACAAAATCAGGCTTTATTTTGGATAAAAAAATTTCTTTATCCTGCTCGGATAAAGGTTCTATCAAAGCTTCGATACAATCTTTAATTTGATTTTCATCCACCTTACTAAATGCATTGCCAACAAGCGTTAAAGCAATATGTTCAGTCCTATTTTTTAATACCACTATTGATAGCCAATCTTTTGAAGTTAAGCCACTTGCTAATAGACGAATTAAACGAGCCATGCATTGTCTTGCGGCAAAGTGAATTACGGTATCTTTTCCTCTTGTAGTTTGATGTTTTAACAAATCTAACCAATGAGAAGGTTGCTCTGAAGAAAAAACCAGGTCTCTTATTTTCTCAGCACTTTCATAACAGCAGCTCATCTCTCCATCACTTGTGCCTGTAGCAGTTAAATGCAGAAGGCTCATACCGCTTAAATTAAACTTATATTGTAATATAAGTGCTTTTTTTCTTGCTACTAATGGAAAATCCCCAATAAGGGTATTAATGCTCTCCGCTTGATTAGTCTCCACTGCGATTTTTAGTTTTAAATAAAGTTCCTCATTCATCATAAGACCTTTTGGACAAATAAGTTTTCATCTTATTTTGTTTAAAATAAGCTAACCATAGGGAGTTTTACTGATTAGACATACTGTAATTGCGACAATATCCCGTGCTGAATCCAGCCTTTTAAATAAGAAGCAGCTCGCAAACCAACCTCTTCTGGAGTAATCCATTGACAAAGTCCTTCGCAAAGCTCACCAAATGAAACACCTTGAACCAAGGCATCCATTGCCCATGCTTCCTCTGCTGATAAACTATAAAATTTAACCAGATACGTTGGAGAGCGCCATATAATCCAAGCTGTTGCCTCTGTATTTTGGTGTAAATCGGGCAACGCTTTATCATCAGTTAATGCGTGCCAAAGAGGAATGGCATTCCAAAAATAATTAACTCGCTGCACCGAGGGATGTAGTGTAAATTGCAAATTTCCCCATGACTCGGCAGGGATTGATGCCATATCTTCCACCTGTACTACCGCAGCATCCGCTGCGTCAAAAGCCAGGCTCATTTTCCATTCAAAATCAGCTAACTCAGCCAGATAAGGATTACCAGGATAATATTTTTTTGCAAAACTGGCCAAAGAATCACCGAACCAACGAATTGAACGATAGGAAGAAGGATAAGCGGCAACGTATGCCCGAGCTAAGTTATTAAATTCTTCAGTCCCTAAATAAGCATATAAAGATGGGAAATTAGACGTCAGACATTCAATTAATCTCAGCACATAAGCATCTCGATAAATGGCCAAACGCGTATCTACCGAAACAGTTTTTGTGTGTACGATTGAGCTGGAAATTTCAGATTCACCAGATAAAATAAATGCTTGAAATTGCGCTTGCAGATGCATCAAATCCGTCATACGAGTACCTCATCACACAAAACTGACTCACTAATATGTTGCGCTTGACTCACTTCTGCTAATAATTCAGCCAAAGATGGCATATTATCATCACGCTCGATCATCGTAGACACCTTACCTAAATGGCGAACAGTTGCAGCATACAAATCCCACACTGGCTGGATTACTGGTGCATCATGCGTATCAATAATATAATCACCATGATTGGAATGACCTGCTAAATGGATTTGCGCGACCCGCTCTTTTGGCATTGCCTGAATATATTTCAAGGGATCAAATTCATGATTAACTGAGCTAACATACACATTGTTTATATCCAACAAAATAAAACAACCCGCTTGATTTACAATTTCAAGGATAAACTCCCACTCGCTCATTTCAGATTGTTTATAGGTCAGATAACTGGACACATTCTCAATTAAAATTGGGCGTCCTAAAAAATCCTGCACTTGCTGAATACGTGACACAATGTGGTTTACCGCCTGTCGCGTATAGGGTATGGGCAACAGATCATGGGCATTAATGCCATGAACGCCAGTCCAGCATAAATGGTCAGAAACCCATACTGGCTCCACATGCACAACCAAATTTTTTAATTGCTGTAAATAATCATTATCAAAAGGATCGGAACTTCCCAATGAAAGGGAAACACCATGCATGACAATAGGATAATGTGCACGTATCTTATCTAAGTAATAAAGTGGTTTCCCGCCTGGAACCAGATAGTTTTCGGTTAATATTTCAAACCAGTCTAGAGCAGGTTTTTGCTCTAAAATTTCTTCGTAATAGTCTGGCCGTAATCCCAAGCCAAAACCAAGAAAAGGCATTTTATGTAACGTATTATGTTGAGATATATCCATATTGAACCTGGGAAAAACCAGGCATGTCAGACATGCCTGGATAAAAATGACTCCAATTATTCAGTAACAACAGTGCCACCAGCTTTTTCGCAATCTTCTTTAGACATTTGAGACATGCCTTTACCTTTACATGCATTTTGTCCTTTGCATGCATTATCAGCAGTTTTGCAACTACCTTGTCCTTTACATGAATTAACGCCTTTGCAGTGAACCATTGGTGCAGAAGAAGAGGTATCATCAGCAAAAGCTGGAGCTAAAGCAAACATAGAAGCAGCACCAACTGCAAGAGCAACACCAGTCAATTTAATTTTGTTCATATTAGTTAATTCCTTTTAAGTTTGTTGATAGGCTTTTTTCAATACCAAATAATCATTTGGCCTTTGAATTTTAGAGAGCAAAATTTAACTTTGTCAAGTTGCCAATTACCCAAATTAGCTATTCCCGCCAATCCATACAAGCCGGATAGTGAGAGCTACAGCCTTAAATGAACCTTAAGTCCCCCCCAAGACATTTTTTTATTTTTTTGCTTTTCGAGCCATAATCTGATCAAAAATAACCTTTTTTTCTGCAGAAAGTTCTGCACGCCGTAGTCGCATCATTTCGTCTACAGTTCCCTGAACACAATCAGGAGTTAATCGATCCGTAATTAACAAGCCATGTATGTGATCAATTTCATGCTGTAAAACCCGGGCATAAAATCCATGTTCTATTTGTTCGTGAAATTGTCCCATCTCGTCATAATAGCTGACTTTAATTTGCTCATATCGAGGAACCTTTCCTGATTTGCCAGAAACAGAATAACATCCTTCAAAATCATGCGTTACTGCTGAACCAACTACGATCTCATAGTAAGGATTAATCATAACATGCATAGGATACAACTCATTCACGTTATCGCGTAACAATCTGGCTTCATCAGGAATGTATACAGCGATAATCTGCTTTGAAACATTCACCTGAGGAGCAGCTAACCCAACCCCTCCTAATCCTTCTAATTTATTTTTCATCGCAGCAATTAGACTTTTATCTTCCTGGATCAAAGGAAACTGAACTCGTTCTGCCGGGGTAGTCAAAATCTGACGGCATTCTGGTTGCTCTACCGTCACAATATCCAAAGCCATCATCGATGAATTCCCTAAAATAAAAAACAATGCAATCATGTAAATACTGATGCGTCTTATTTGAATTTTCTCAATAAAATAAAAATACATGCTACCCTAGTTCTAAAAAAATAAAAAACTTTTATTTTCCATAATAGTCTATAATTTATACCAAATGATCTTCCGATTACAAAAATGCATAAAATCTTTACTCTACTGACACAATTTAATAAAACAGAATTCCAATTTTGCAATTACATTCGAGGCGTTTTTTGTAAATTTGATACTACTGCTGTTAGCACCTTGGCATATTGTTCTTTAAAGCTTACATTTTGAGAAATAACTTTTGAATTACCTTGCCCGATAATCTCGTTAACCTTCATTCTCAACTCATTCTCATTTCGTACCTCAATAAGGGTACAAAATTCTTTGCGCTTACTGAATTTATTAATTAGCCATTTGGCAGCTTCAGTATCGCTTGCATATTTATTCCCTGTTGGCGCCATTCGGCGTTCGCAACAGACTAAACATAATTGTTCAAATTCCTTGATTGCATTTTTTTTATCATTGTTTGCAAGATAAGAACACAATGCTCTTAGTTTATTATTAATAACCGTTTCTTTTTTTTCCGCACCTCGTAACAAAAAATGGTCACCACTGGTTTTCCTTTTACTGGTAAGCAGAAAAACCAACATTTGAAACTTTACTGAGGTTTGATAATCAAGATGTTGCGGGAAATGTTTTATTGCCTCTGCACATGCATATAAAGAAAACTTGTTATAGTCCTGCATAAGATAGGCTTTCTGGATCTCCATACTACTATATTTTAGTAAAGAAATATTATTACTTATTAAGTCCTTCTGAGGTTTTTCAGGTAGTTTATTAAAAACCTGCATTAAGACTGTATCCTTCGATTTCCTAAAATTATCTATTACTTTGTATGTTTTTTTATTAATTGACTCGTATGCCAACTGTTCATAGCTGGTGCTAATCAACGGTTTTATAAATTTTTTTAAGGTTTCAGCATCTGTACTATTTAACAATGTTTCAATGTACCTGCCTTTATCAAGATGATCTTTCCCCACAAGTTTATTAACTACAAGCATATAATTATAAAAGTATGCTTGTTCAGAATAAGCATGTTTATGTTTTAAGAGATAATGAAAGGCTTCAATTCTATCTTGTACCCTCATGTCTCTATAGACTTCCTTGGTTTGATTATATGCGACTTCGAAACTTGTATGATGTTTTTTCATATAATCTGAAGCTAATTGAAAGTGCCAGGCTATATTGGAATTTGCAACAGTACAGTTTCCTACTTTCTGATTTTTCTTTCTTAGAACTTGAGAAAGTGTATGATTTACCTTCGCTTTATGCCTATGTAAAAATTTAGATACCTCCATACGCCGATTTGCAGAATTAGCTGCACCGATCATTTCTCTAGCAAAATTTTTTGCCTTTTCATTCTCTATAGAAAAAACTAGTACGGTATTTATAGGATCTTGATAATTCTTTGGTTTATCAGGATTTAAATTATAATGACGTTGCCCACGATTAACGTAAATAAAATGAGTTCTATTCCCCTCCTTCACTGCATGTAATGTATAAGCATGTCCCGTCCAACCCGCTGAAAGGCCAATATATCCTCCATGTGACAAATCAGCTATCTTTGTTGGAATCGTAGTACGCCATGAGGAGGATAAGTATTCAAAATTTATATTAGATTTAAGATCTGCATTTAATCTTTTATATCTCTGTCTTATACTATCTACCGCTGGCGTGCGAAACCAACCTTCATTCCCGGTTAGATGTGGATTATCACCTACACTGAAGAACGGATTATTTTCCAAACCTAATATGTGGCTCATTTCTTTAAGAGACTTAACCATAGGACATGCTCTGACTAATGACTTAAATTAAGTATAGAAAAAAAACTGACTGCCATTATAAGGATCAATTAAAATTATCTGATTTGAGGCTCATTAGGCCAGGAAGTTAATGTCATATTAAGGAGATTAGGGTGAAGTAATCTATGTGCCATTAATGTTAATCTGGCCCAAGAATTTTCTATCTAAAATTAACTTTTCGTTGCATTAAGGTGAATTATGTTGAATTAATTGTTAAATTGATTCAATCAATGCGGACATTAAAGTAATATATATGAAGTACTTATAATAAAAATAACTAAATAATAAAAAATGGATTAAATAGTTTATGAAAATAAAATTATTTGCGCAGTGTCTAAATCATTTAAGGATAAAGAATAGATTACAGTGTGGATTCTTTGTTTTAATGTTTTCGGCAAATTGTTTTGCTATCAATAGTGATAATGAATTGTCCAGAAAAATTGCAGCTATTGAAAAAAAATCACACAGTGTTATGGGTATTACGGCTATTTATATAGAAAAAAATAAAATAGTTGAACATAACAGCAACAAACATTTTTTCATGGCAAGTACGATTAAGCTACCAATCGCATTAGCATTCTTGCATCGAGTCGATCAAAAACAAGACTCATTGAACCGTGTTGTTAAGATGGATTCACATAATTCTGTTCCTGGATCAGGATCTTTGTATCATTTATTTGAAAAGAAACAAATCAGCATCTCCTTACAGCAAATACTTAAATATGCACTCATAAATAGCGATAATAGCGCAAGCGATACTTTATTACATGCAGTGAATGGGCCTGGATATGTGAAAAAACGTATGGATGCATTGGGCTTTAAAAATATTTTTGTCAATCGCTCTATACTTGAAATGCTATTGGATACGAATCATGTTGATCATGCATTTTTGAAAAGGCCTCAACCTGTAGTTGCATGGGAAAAAACATTTCATAAGACACCACTGAATGAAAAAAAATTAGCCTGGCAACGCTTTGAAAAAGATACACGCGATACCACAACACCAAATGATATGGCTCAATTATTAGTAAAAATATATAAAAATCAAGCACTTTCCGAATCAAGTACCAAACTGCTTATAAAGATCATGGAACAATGCAGAACAGGTAGAAGTAGAATCAGAGGAATGCTCCCCCCTAATGTCAAAGTGGCACACAAAACAGGTACATGGGGCATCACTGAACCTCAATATATACGCTATCCGGGTTCTAAAAAGCTTTATCGCTTTACCAGTGATATTGGTATTATTACCTTGCCTAAGAATAAAGGGCATATCGCGATCGCGGTATATGTTAAATCTCAATCAGTCAGTGATTACCCGCGTAGTCGAGCCATTGCTCAGGTAAGTCGTGCCATTTATGACCACTTCATCATGAAAAATCAAGAACTGAGGAAATATAAAAATGGCTCTTACTATAACATAAAAAACACTTAATAGAGGAATAAGCCATGAACATAGCAGGGCAAGATCACCAAAACCTTTTAAATAGCAGTTGGTTGTGATCAAATAGGCTCATTTTATAAAATGAGCCTATTTGAATGTCTAATGGTTTAGTAGAGTATTTTGGTGATTTACCCGACCCACGTGTAAGGGGCCGCACAGATTACCCATTAATAGAGATAGTATTCCTCTGTATCAGCGCGATTGTTTCTGGATTTGACGGCTGGGAAGCAATTGAAGATTTTGGCCACGGTAAATTGGATTGGCTGAGAAAATTCTTGCCTTACGAAAATGGTATACCTCGTCATGATACGGTTGCTCGCGTGATGTCTTGTTTATCCCCCAAAGCACTACAATCTTGTTTTGTAAGCTGGGTTCAATCGATAGCTAAAATAACTGATGGAGAAATTATAGCTATTGATGGTAAACAAGCCCGTCGCTCTTATGATAAAAAAAATCGTAAAGCAGCGCTTCATATGGTAAGTGCATGGGCCTGCCAAAATGGCGTGGTTTTAGGGCAGCAAAAAACAGATGTAAAATCCAACGAGATAACGGCAATCCCACAGTTACTGGATATTCTGGAGCTAAAAGGGTGTATTGTTACTATTGATGCAATGGGGTGCCAGCGTGATATTGCTAAAAAAATACGCGATTCTAAAGCTGATTATGTGTTGGCACTTAAAGGCAATCAAAGCGAGTTGCAAGAGATGGTGAGTGATTTTTTTTCTACAGCAATTAAACAAAACTTTACGGCTGTTGAGCATTCTCGTGCAGAAGAAAATGATTATGGTCATGGACGAATTGAATCAAGAGTTTGTTATGCTGTTCCTTTACCTGATTACCTTAAAGATTTCCGTAAAGAATGGACTGATTTAAAGAGCTTGGCCTGCATAATATCTTCTCGTGACATTAACAATGTTGTTACACAGGAAACACGCTATTATATTAGCTCACTCGAGGCCAATGCGCCTAAAATTAATCATGCAATCCGATGTCATTGGCAGGTTGAAAATTCTTTGCACTGGGTTATGGATGTTACCTTTAAAGAAGATGACTCAAGAATTAGACGTGGCGTGGCTGCAGAGAATATGAGTGTTATGCGACACCTTGCATTGAATTTGATAAGAAAAGAGTCCGAGTCAACATTTTCAGTTCCTCGGAAAAGACGAAAAGCGAATCTTTATGACGAATATAGGGAAAAGGTGTTAGGTGTTTGAACTTTGACGCTCTTACCCTGACCTTTGACCACTTCTTCACTGGTTTTTGGGCTGAATACTTATTTGGAAATAAAGTAGATCTAAACAACTACCAAGAAACCAGGCAACAGATTTTAGAGGCTATGAAGTACTGCTTTTACAGCAATCCTTATAAGGCTTTTGATCCAAGCGGTTTATCCAGCTATATGGCAAGCGTTTCTGTTCGCCAACAGCTACATGAAGCACGTGAGTGTATGAAACAGTTCATCCAACAAGCAAGCTCAAACTCATTGATTAGACGTTTTGAACAAGCCATCAAACAACAGAATGAGGACAAACAATTAGGATTAAGCCAACAAGAAATCGATGCTCTGCTTTTGGATAATGTATTCGATTTCTTTTTCGTTCCTGACTTTTTAGAAAATGTATTATATGAAACCTTAGCTTGTATCATTAAGGAACATGCAGACCTGCATGATTCAAACGTCAGAAAACAGGTATATCAGCAAGGTAGAGATCGAGGTTATCTGTTCCCCATTCGCTCTAGAATACTTGAGGAATCCATCACCTTAAAAGACGGCACCATGCTCCCACAAGGAAGTTTAATGTACTTAAATTTAAAACAAGCGGGGTTATACCACTCGACAGGTCCAAGACGCTGCATTGGTCAAACTTATACATATATTTTTGAAACCCATTTTTTTGATTGCTTACAATCCCTGGAGTTCAAAGTAAAATCCGTCACTGAACCACAAGAACGTGTAAGTGCTTCACAAGACCCTAATATTCCAACATCCCCGGAACGACTTCAAGTTAGTTGGAAACTACGACGAGATGAAGGGATGAGACACATGCCCTCTCACGACTATCATGGAACGCCATTCTTTGATGTATTAGCTCTTCACGAAAAACCTATGCTCAACGCACAGATGCTACAACAAATGCAATTAAAAATAACGCATTTCATAGAAAAAAATAATATTGGCCCGAATAATGTCATCTTGGTAACGCCCGAACTTCGCGGCATCCCCATAGCATCACAAGTTGCTACTTGTCTAAACCTGCCTCTATGCATTATTCGCAAAAAAGGCGGTTATAAAATGCCTCCCGAAGATTTATGCTTTGAAACCTATAACAAAGGATATGGAGATCCTGATGTCTTGGAACTACCTAAAGAAAAAATCAAAGCATTATCAGGAAAGACGGTGATTTTATTAGATGATGGGCTAGCAAGTGGCCAAAGTGCTCTAGCCTGCATCAGGCTACTAGAACAACCATTAACTGCTACGCCTGCTAAAGTCGCTATGGTCCATACCCTACTTAAGCATAACTACACTCAGACAGATCCCAAACTATCTGAGCATCGTTTAGTAAAGACCTTATTTAACTGCAGTGCCAAACAGGAAACAAACACTATAACACCCCCCCAAACCTTCCAGGCATACTAATTTTATGGGGACGATCCAAGACGCACTACCATTAAGTTAAGCAAAATCGTCCCTCAGCTTGTCCTTAGGTTGATCTAGTTGCACAAATTGGCGATCAAATAATATCTTTTGAAGTCAAATATCGATCGAGACATGCTAATCATAAAGAAATGAATAGTTATGAATAAAATATTATCACTTAATATGACGTAGTATTCATTTTAAGTTGTGTTGGTTTTACACCAAGATCTACCAAAACAGCGACAGGCTGACCTTGTGCTTCATCACAAATTATAAAATTCGTTCTGAATGGGGAGTTTTTAAAAGTATAAACAAAGCTTTTTTGCATTGTTCTTAACTTAATACTATCAAAAACAATTATTTTTCCTAAGCTGAATGGCATTAAACCGGCTTGAGCTTCATCTAAATTAATTGTCATTCCGGATTGAAAAGCAGCATCTAATAATGCGATACAACTCCCATGAGGATCGATTGAAAGTGTTGTCAACGCCAGATTCTGATAAAGAGTTACTGAGGATATGCCTTGAAAATAAGTACCATAATCGATACCCAACCGACTAAATTTTTTATAAACATCAGCAGCTACTATTTTCTCAAGTCCAACCTGTTTTAGTTCATTTTTTGCTTTATCAAACCATGAGTAAAATGAAGCATAATCCGATTTAAATCCAGTATATTGGCCTGTCGCCAGAAGCGCTTGATCAGGATTAAAAAATTGGAACAACATAGAATCCGGTTTTGTAATCGTTTCAAGAGTGAGAGCAAGTAAATCCTCTTCACATACAGCGGGTTGTAACCAACATATATTTTCTAAACAAAATACTGTTTGCTTTGGATTTTGTAACGCAAGTACCCTAAGTAAAAAATCGATATATGCAACTCCAGGCAACACTTTATGTTTAAATACCTGATGTTGAGCCAGAAATGGATGCTCTTTGCCTAGAATTATTTTTTGCTGATGCTCATTCATGCCAGTCCAACCAATATCTTCCATTAAATCAGATGCATCTGCAAGAACATGCTGAAAAACTTCATGCAAGCAAGATTCTGAGTCAAAAACATAGGGACTCAAGGCAATACGTTTACAAGGAACCGACTCAAATATTTTATACCAATCACTATTTTTTCCAGATAAATAATCCTTAAGAAAAGAAGAAAATGGAGCTTCATTTTCAATTGATTTTCTTAGATCATCTGTGTGTAATAAATCATTAAGTTCTTGGTAAAGTTGCTGTTTATTTTGCGCCAATACTACTGTACGACATTCAAAATGAGTTCTTCCCACGGCCAAACTGTATGAAATATCATTGAAAGAAAAATCTTCAGCCAAATCATGAAGTAAACTCTTTATTCTTGCCCTTAGTGCAGTCATCGTTTTCGCCGATAAAAGAATAGGTAGAATTGTTTCAGTAGCTGCTTGCGTTTGCTCTTCATGTTCATAATGAGATAAAACAACGTGAGCATTAGAACCACCGAAACCAAAAGAACTAATTCCGGCGGCCAGTGATTTATTATTCCATGGCACAGTTTGGGTAATTAATTTCAATCTGGAATCTTCCAAATTGATTAAGGGGTTTAATGAATGATTATATAAATTTGCAGGAAGATGTTTGTATTTCATTGCTAAAATGACTTTTAGTAATGATGCAAAACCGGCAGAAGCTTCAAGATGACCAATATTCTGTTTTAAAGCACCCAGATAAACTGTTTTTTGCTGATTCTCAACCAGCGATAATTTTTCAAATTCTTTAAGTGCATCAATTTCTATAGGATCACCAAGTTTTGTTCCTGTTCCATGAGTTTCTATATAACTTAACTGTTGGGCTAATTGCTTGGTATAAGCTGCATTCAATAATGCCGTTTGCGCTTGTTGGCTGGGAGAAGTTAATGAGGCAGCCCTGCCACCATGATTTTCAATTACTTGATGAATCACGGCATGGATGGCGTCACCATCTCGCTTGGCTTGTTCCAAAGGCTTAAGGAGAAAACCAAACACGCCCTCACCACGAACATAGCCATCCGCCTGCTCTGAAAAACTGGCGCAGCGGTTTTGAGGCGATAAAAATCTACCGGCCTGTAGTGCTCTGGTAAATTCATTATCAATGATTAAATTAGCAGAACCCACAAAACACAATTCTGCCCTACCTAAAGTTAAGCATTCAACAGCCCGGGCAAGAGCGGCTAAAGAACTACTGCATGCCGTATCAACAGTAACTGAGGGTCCTTGCCAATTAAAATAAAAAGATAATCTATTCGCAAGCATACTCAGCGAGTTACCAGAAAGGGTGTAAGGATGAGCTGGAATTTCTTGCTTGGCAGAAGCAAGTAAAGAGTCCATTCCCGTAGCACCAACAAAACAGGCTACTTGTTTTTTATCCAGTTGTGCTGGAGGAATACTGGCATGTTCCAAAGTACGAAAAGCACATTGCAATAATAATCTTTGTCTGAAATCCAGATGTTTCACTTCAATAGGAGAAAGATTAAAAAATTTCCTATCAAAATACTCAATATCATCAATATAACCTGCTTGCTCATCACTATTAAGCCATGGGCGTTTATTTTTACTAACCAAACTCTCCTGGTTCATCAATGAATGCCAAAATTGAACAGGACTCTTACCTCCAGGAAGTACAGCATCATAACCAATGACGGCGATAGGCATATTAACTTGTATCGGCTGTAGGGCAGTTGACGAAGAAGGAATTGTCAGAGCACTTTGATTAAATACATAATATGCTGCCAATTTTTTTATATTATTGAGATGATAAAACTGATGGGAATTAATGGTAAAACCCAACTCTTTGTCAAACAAAGAAGATAATTGATTAAAACTAAGCGAATTAAACCCGTAGTCCAGTAAAGAGCGCTCAATATCGGTAATGAGAATACCAAAGTTTTGAGCAATTATCCTGATAATTCGTTGCTCAATAATATTAGAATCTGATGAGCGTGGCGGTATGCCTTCCTCTTTTTCTGGTAAACTTGGAAGCTCATCCTGCTCACATTCTATTAATCTTTTTTTATCTACTTTACCGTTATTATTCAGAGGAATGGCTTTTAATAAACGATAGCGTTGAGGAACCTTATACTCTGGAACTATTTTTTTCAGTTGCTCATTTAATTGCTGTACATTTAAATCCGCTGGTGCGGTGTAATAAACGCAAAGATGAGGCTCAGGCTGACTTATTGCTAGTGTTAGCCCAATAAAATGAGGCACCAATGCCCTGATTTGATTATTTATTTCTTCAAGCTCTATACGATAACCACGTAATTTCACTTGCTCATCATAACGTTTTATATAAATCAGCGTATTCTTTGCGAGCGCAACTACTTTATCGCCTGTATGATAACGTCTTAAACCATTTTCAGCTTGTTTAAATGAGGTTAAAGGATAGTTAAGATACCCATTTCCTACCAGTTGCCCCTCAACCACTAACTCCCCAGGTATCCCCAAAGGCATTGCTTCCCCATGATGGTCCAGCACATACAAAGAGGTATTAGCTAAAGGAGTACCGATGGATAACAATCCTGGGGAATGAATCAAAGAAGCACTAACCCAAATTGTTGTTTCAGTTGGGCCATACATATTGTATATATCAATATTTTGTCGCTTAAAGAACTTAACCAGATCTGCAGTTAATACTTCTCCCCCAACCCATAAGCGAAGCTTGCTTTTATTATGCCAAGCCCACTGACTTTGCATCAGTAAATAGAGTGTCGATGGCGTTGCCTGAAGCACCGTAATCTGTTCCTGATTGATCAGAACCCCCAGGGATTTATAGCAAGAACGCGCATTATTGGGTGCGATAAACACCTTAGCACCACAAAATAATGGCAGTAATAATTCGTTAATAGATATATCAAAACTAATCGAGGTAAGTGCAAGCAGAACATCATGTTGCGTGAATCCTGGATTTGATGAGACAGAATATAAGAAGTTGGTTAAGTTATCATAGGTAATCATCACTCCTTTAGGCTTACCCGTAGAACCTGAGGTAAACAGAATGTAAGCAATATCATTCTGGATTAATGGTTCTAATGATGGCAAAGAATCAAGGTGAGTTTCTGTTGTTTTTAGTGATTCCAAGTTAATTACATGAAGTGTTTCTTTTTCTATAGCTGAAAGCAATTGCTCGCTGTGGTTATCAACAAATATAATTTTTAATTGGGTTTCATTGATTATAGAACGCCTTGCATCGGCAGGAATATTTTCCGCTAGAGGAATAAAGATCACCTTGGCAGCAATAGCACTAAGCATTGCTACAGGGAGCATAGAACTTCTGGTTAGGAATAAACCAACTCCTTTGGTTAATTCGTTTTTATCAAGTACTGCCAGACTGCTGTAAATAGTATTCAGGCTAGAGTAAACGTTTTTATAAGATACGGTATTTTTTCCATCATCAATGGCTGTGCGCAATTGGTGCTGATTCATTTGCTCTAAAAAAGTATTCCATAAGGTATCTTTTTTATAAGTAAACGCATCCCCACGACAAACTGGTTCTGATTTTTCTCTAAACATTAAATCTGCTAATTTCGCGTG
>Ga0206903_10150_pt1 | contig 22429 bp, 14 predicted proteins | sample Alteio_BWOrgHeat_45_FD_152959 | JGI IMG/M metagenome (GOLD analysis project Ga0206903, IMG submission 152959) | Enriched cells from forest soil in Barre Woods Harvard Forest LTER site, Petersham, Massachusetts, United States -... | ecosystem: Environmental > Terrestrial > Soil > Temperate forest >... | reverse complement strand
GTATCGATGAACCAGACGAACAAAGAAGAGCAATCTTCGGCGGAACCTGGGGAGAAAAGGGCGCGGGCCAAGGAGAACATCGTTTCATTCCACACTCGCCCGACTCAGCGCGGGGAAATCGAGTGTGCCAGGGATGGAGCGGTGTACGAGGAGCAACCCTCTTCGTCACTCATCCAAGGTGGGAGCCGTATGCGGGAAAGCCGCTCGTACGGTTCTGTGCGGGGGGCGGTCAGTGATGATCGTCCCTACCGCGTCACCAATCCGACGGAAGAAGATAACTTCCGACTTGCCCGTGATACTTCCGCAGTGGGCAACGGCAAACAGAGAAGGCAAGGAGCGCTGACAGAGAGCCGCACGACTATAGCGGGAGACCCGTTTTGTAGAGAATGGCTTTGCGGCACGGGTCAGGGCTGTAGGGGTCGAATACTGGAGCACCTTTACATCGATAACTGCTTGCCTTTAACAGTGGAATTATTCCGTCAGCTTGCCTTTTTCATTCTGAGCTGCAAGCCCATATCGTATTGCCGCTTCAAGCGTATCGATGTTTATATCCTTTAGAGCCTTAAACCGAATGCAATATCCGGTCACGCTCGCCTTGCCTAATTTTTTTCCATACGTTTTGGTTAAGTACTTCTTATCTTTGAGACCAAGAATATAGACAGAGATTCCGGTTTTGTTTCCGCTCACACCAATTTGAAAAAACTCTCTACTTTTTCCATTGGCATATTTTATTGCGTGAAATCCATATCCAATCGTAGGGTTGGAAACAGTATGATTTGTGCTGTCTTTACCATCGAAGAACCATAATTTGCATTCTGGTGACACTTGAAGTGTGAGCCGATGCAACTCTCGCATGTCACTGCGTTTTGGCTCCGGTTGGCTGGCAATATACTTCTTGATTTGTTCTTGTACGTTCAAGTGTTCTGCTCCCCCGTTGCGCGCACGAGATTATACGACGTTTAATCCTTCTCTCCCTTGCAAGGGCGGGCGGCCCTGACCGTTGAGGTCACTCGACCGCGAGGGCGCCCCGCAAGCCGTTGTTGCGCGGGGGCTTTTCAGAATTCCCAAAGGCTTGAAATGTGTGGAGCGCCGAGAAGCGGGCAGAGGGGCTGGAGTACATGCACGCCAAGCCGAGTACACATTCCGGACGTATTGTCGGCAAACGGGAAGTGCGTGCTGAGCAGCGCGTTGTTCAGGAGGGTTGAAGTCCCTCTGGCGCTCAAATGAGGGGCGCCATATCCAAGAAGCGGGGTTCGCAGCCTCGCTGGCCGGAGAAAGTGGAAGGTATGGAGACGTCTAAACGGGCACGAAGGCGAAAGCTGGATACAGCCAAGACCGACCTAAAGCCGCCGCTTGCTGTACTTCGGAGGGCAGGGTGTCCATCGCGAGATGGAATCTGAAGGGCATGAGGAGAAGTACCGGGCCGTAATCGATGGGGTAACTCCCAAGATGAACCGGTCGGCCAAAGGTGGGGCAAGGTCGAGTCTGCACTTCTAAGACGAAGGCGTTCTCATTCACCCACCGCACCAAGGTGTTTGCGGACGGCACGGTACAGAAGAACAGCGCGTGACCTCAGGAGAACTGACAGAGTCTCCGGTTGGCATTGGGGTAAGCGGACCTATAAGCGCAAGCGAAATGGCGAGCGATGCCCTGTCAGTAGTCCGACGGCTGAATAGTACCTGAAGCGCGGCGAAAGCCGCGTGACCGAGCGATCAGCGACCAGAGTGGGTCGGGGAAGGCAGCCGGCGAAGATGGTCAGGAAGAGAAAGGAAACCAGATGAGTAAAGATGAGGGAGGATGGAACAGTTCCTTTAGCGAAAAACCCGTACGCTCTCGTCTGAGGAGACTGGTGGATTGGATCAACCTGACGGGTACCAAGAAGGTCCATTCATTGATCGACAAGGTGTACAAGCGGAAGAATCTGGAGATGGCCTGGGAGAAGGTGAAGGAGAACCGGGGCAGTGGAGGTGTAGATGGGCAGAGTCTCGCGGCTTTTGAAGCACAGCTGGGCCCGCAGTTAGCTCGGCTGCAGCGGGAGCTGGAAGAGGACACCTATCAACCTCTGCCGGTGCGCCAACACCCTATTCCGAAGAGGGACAAACCAGGAGAGTATCGAATGCTCGGCATACCTGCGATCTATGACCGCGTGTGCCAACAAGCGCTGCTCAATCGGTTGGAACCCATCTTCGAGCCAGTATTCGATGATGCTAGCTTCGGATATCGGCGAGGGCGGTCGACAAAGGATGCACTACGCAAGATCTGGAAGGAGATTCAAAGCGGGTCGGAGTGGATCGTAGATGCGGACCTCCGAGACTTTTTCGGGTCCGTCGATCACGAAAAACTTCTCACGCTGGTGGCCCAAAGAGTAGCGGATGGCCGAGTGCTGCGCCTCATCAAGGCAATGCTCAAGGCGGGAAGCTACGGCAATGGACAGCTCTTTCCATCCGAGCGCGGAACTCCTCAGGGAGGAGTGGTTTCGCCCACGCTCAGTAACATACTTCTGACGCCGTTTGATCGGGAGATGCGGCTGAGAGGGTATCAGCTAACGAGGTATGCCGATGATTGGGTGATTACCTGCAAATCGGCAGCAGAGGCACGAGCCGCAGTGGAGACGGCCCGCCGAATCCTGAAACAACTGGGCGTGGAGTTGCATCCGCAGAAGACGCGGATCGTCCATGTCCGGTACGGCTTCGAGTTCCTCGGCTACAAAATCAAGCGCGGGTACAGAAAGCTTCATCTGCCCGAGAGCAAGATTCGTAGTCAGGCCCGACAGGATGCGCTGTATGCGTATCCCAAGGAGAAGTCTATTCGTCGTTTCATGGACCAGGTACGGCAGCGAACCAAGCGGTCAATGCCTTTGCAAACTAAGGAGCTGATTGAGGAGCTAAACCCGCTCTTGCGAGGGTGGGGCGAGTATTACAAACGCGCCCATATCCGAAAGCTCTTCCAACGTCTCGACGGCTGGGTCCGGCGGCGCATCTGGTCGCATCGCTATAAGCATTGGCGCAATGCTGGCTGGAAACGGCTGCCTACGGCCCAGCTTTACGGCGAGTACGAGCTTGTTCGTCTGATCGACTTAATTCCTTCTCTGGCCTCTCGGCATTGCTGAGTCTTCGTGAAAGCTGCCTACCCGAAATGGGTACGGGCAGTTTGAGCGGCGGACGGAGGCCAGCGCGTGAGCGCGCCTCCTCCGACCCGAGAATCCAGATTGATCTGCGTCAAATGTCGCATAGCCGACTTTCATCCAAGCGGTTATAGAAATCGACGAGGAGAGCCTACGATTCTGAACCCGCAGTTAGCGAACTTCGACGATAACGAGGGACACGTCGTCGGCGAGGGGAGCGTGGCTCCAGGCGGCTACGCCGTCGAGGATTGCCCTCTGCATTTCCGCGAGTGTCAGCGTCGCCGATTCGTGAACCAAGTTTTTCAGACCCTCCACGCCGAGCATGTCATCGAAACTGTTAAAAACCTCGACGAGTCCATCCGTGTAGAGTACTAGGCGGTCGCCAGGCTCGAGATCAAATTCTTCCGGCAGCTCGGACGGCGCAGTTTCAGATAGGCAACCAAGGATACCGTTTCGCGATTCAAGCAAACGGAGCGTTCCATTTGAGACGAGTATTGCCGGCGGCTGGCTGGCGGCAGAAAAGCTTAGTCGGCGTCCATCGTGGCTGAAACGGGCCGCGGTCATCGTGAAGAAAAAGCCGTCAATCGGAATTCGCGTGTGGACGAAATGGTGAATCTCCCGCAGCAGGTTTCTTGGGTCGGTTTTGCGTGCAAGTTCATGCAGGGTTTCAGAATAGATGCGGTTGGCCATTAACGCCGAACCGACGCCATGTCCGGAAACGTCGCACAAAACAATGCTGAGAGAATCATCACCTTGCGGGGAAACTACGCCAAAGTCCCCGCCAATGGTGCGGGCTGGGCTGTAGTACGCCTCCACGGCGAGGTTTTTCCAAATTAGACTATGCGGCGCAAGGGATTGCTGCACATGTGCGGCGAGGGTGAGTTCGGCATCCATTTCATCTTGCCGTTTTTGAAGGAGTGAATTCGATTCGCGAAGCTGCTCCTCGATTCCCTTTTGCGCGCTGATGTCGGTCACGGTAAGTAAGACGTAGTCCTGCTTGTCAGGACCTTGAATGACACGTCCACTGAAGATTGCGGGGATCTTGCCACCATCTTTACGGGGCAAGTAGAACTCATTGCGGTGGCGGCCGTAGCGGAGGCCCGATTCGTGTTGCCGTTTGATATAAGGAAGGTCTTCGCTGGGGAAAATCGCATCGGGCGTGCGGCCTTGAATCTCGCCCCGCTCGAAGTGTCCCATACGTGTAAGCGCCTCGTTTGCAAAGATCACTCGAAGCTCGTCATCCAGGACGACTACACCTTCATTAAGCTCTTCCAGGATCGTCTCCATCTCGCGAAGCCAATCCGGAGTTTCGATGGTGGTACTAGGCATAGTTTTGTTCATTAGCATGGCGACTCCTCTTCAGAGCTACCGGTTCGTTTGCGTAGCCCAGTTTTCGAGAGTGCCGTGGGTCGCGGTCCATTAACCGTGTGATCGTGGCGAACAAAAGGCAGACTGATACCCCACACATCAGCACTCCCGCCATGCTCTCAAGAGGCCCTAAGAGTCTCCACCTACTGGGTAGGGTTACGTCGCCGTAGCCGACGGTGGCATAGCTGCTCGAGGAGAAGTAAAACGCGAGTTCCCACGAAGGAAAGCATTGCAACCTGTAGAAACTCGCCCACAGAAGGATTACGAGCCCATGGAGAATAATGATTGCGATCGTCGATTTCACTACCAGGACGGCCGAGCGAACCGGACCAAATCCTTGGCCGTCCTTGGCTGTAACGCCCTGTAGCCACTCAACGAGCGCCGCAACCCCAGCACACTGCAAACAGAGCGTGAGGACTAACAGAAGAGCGGCGGCAGAGGCTTGAGGTATGAGTGTCATTTTCATTGCTTTCAGGTTGTTTGTGGAACGGCTTTAGCCGCTTCAGGCAGTTCGCCATGCATGGTCGACTCATTGGCTTCCCACCGAATAATCTTCAGGTCCAGCACGAATATGCTGTAAAGGACCGGCACCAAGAGCAGAGTGATGAAGGTAGCGACGCCAAGTCCACCGATCTGCGCGTAACAAAGAGGCTGCCACAGCGGACCGCCTTCGAGAGCAAGCGGGAAAAGAGCCAGGATCGTTGCTCCCACTGTGATCATTACGGGGCGAATTCGTTGGATGCCGGCATCCGCAAGCGCCTGCGTGAGTGGCTCGCCCTTTGCGTGCATTTCCTCGATGAAGTCGAACAGCACGATGACGTGGCTAACAATCACGCCTATCAGGCTGGCGATGCCGAGAAAAGCCATGAACCCGAACGGAGTATGCATAATCGCGAGGGCGATCAGAGAGCCGATCACGCCATAAGGAGCAGCAGCGAATACCAAAAGAGGTTTGACGGCGTTATTGAATTGAACGAGCAAGGCTAAGTAAATCCCAATCAAAGAAATCAGCAGAACGATTTTGAGATTTGCGAAGCCGTCCAATTGCTTGGCCCTTTCACCACCAATCCGCAGCTGATATCCGGGCGGAAGATTTTTCTGGAACTCCTGCAATTTCGGAATAATCGGATCGATTACTTCCGATGCGAGAACTCCAGGCTGTGGATAACACAAGATGGAAATGGTGCGAAAGTGTTCTCGCCGCGCGATGCGACCGGTTTCGAGGAGGTGCTCCAAATTTGCGACCGACAGTAGAGGCACGCGGTTATTCGTCTGTGAGCTGTACACATAAAGGTTCTTGATGTCGGCAAGCTGACCGCGCTCCTGCATACGAAGGCGCGCCACAACAGGAATGTTCTTGTTCCCTTCCTTGAACACGCCTATTTGGGTTCCACTCATTGCTGCGCTTGACCCGCTTGCGACATCGGCGTTGGTGATGCCCACGAGGTTCGCGCGGTCAGGGTCGATTTGAACCTGTAGCTGAAGATTGTCCGGAAACCAGTCATCCCGGAGAACGGAGATACCCGGGGCCTGGGCAACGATGTCCTGGGCCTGGCGAGCGATCGTTCGCAACGTACGGATATCGTCAGCTTCGTTTTTCGCGTCCACGTCCGCCTGGCCGGAGATCATCAGCTCTACGGGATTCTCGACCGGGTTTGTTTGCAGCTGCCGCACAGTGATCCATGCGCCTGGGATCTGCTTTGCAAGGGCGTCCTGTATCGGGCGTTTCAGCTTCGGAGTGGCTTCCTTGTCCGTTACTTCAACAATGATTTGCGCGTAGTTCGTTTGCGGCATTTCCGGTGAGACGGAAAACCAGAAACGCGGTCCGCCGCCGCCCGTAAAGGTTGTGAGCGACTTGAGAAGATGGCCACGCTCGTCCTTCGATCCAAGCTCGGGCGAAGTTTCGATTACTTTCCGAACCACCTCTTCAGCCTGGACTGCGGCATCGCTGGTTGCACTTAAAGGCGCGTCATTTGGCAGCCAAACGTCCAGATAAAACCAATACTGAACATCCTCAGGGAAGAATTGAGTCTTCAAGCGAGAACCGAAAAGTCCTCCACCGATGAGAAAAACAAGAGATCCGGCAAGAACTGCCCAACGATGGTTTATGGCTCTTTGGACAAGCCGGTTGTAGAAACCGTAGAAGCCTTGTTCGCGTCTCTCCTCGATGGTAGGTTCTGGCTTTGCCGGGGCACGTTGAATGTAGTAGCCCAAGAATGGGACGAACGTCATTGCAACGAATAGCGCGGACAGTAGCGAGGCCGTCATGACGATCGGCAGACTCTTCAAGAACTCGCCGGTATTTCCAGTCAGCATCAGGAACGGCAGGTACGCGATGATGTTCGTAATCGTCGCGTAGAAAATCGCAGTCGCGAGCTTGGTTGGACCGAGCCAGGAAGCAATCTTGCGGGGCGATCCTTCCGCCAGCTCGCGCTTGATGCCGTCTCCCGCCACCACCGGCACGTCCACGAGAAGCCCCAAAGCGATGATGAGTGTTGCAATCGAAACCTGCTGAAGATCAATTCCCAGCACATAAACGATTCCGAATGTCATCGCAAGCGTGATTGGTATGGCTAGTGCCATGATCAGCGCGAGGCGCCACTCCCAGAAGCCGAGCAGCGCAATAATCACAACGAGGATGATCGCTTCCCCGAGTGCACGGATAAAAAGATGGATGTTCTCCTTAACCTGAAGGGGTTGATCCGACGTGTGCGCCAAAATGAGGTCCGCAGGAAGAATTTGATGAAGCTGCGAAAGCTTCGAGTTTACCGACTCCCCGAAACGCGCGATTTGTTTCCTGTCTCGCATGTAGACTGCCAACGTAACGGCGCGGCTGCGCTGCCAACGCCCACTCTTGTCCTGCCACGTGTAGTAGTTCAGGTATTGTGCAGGGGCTTGATAGCCGCTGCTGATCTGGACGAGATCTCGCAGATACACCGGTGCACCTTCTGGTGTGGTCGAAACCGCGAGATCACCAATGCTCTTTGCCGTATCGAATTTTCCCGAAGGAATAAGCGCGACTTTGCGGTCGGCCGTTTCTATATTTCCACCTGGCGCAATAATGTTCCGGGCGGATAGTACTTTGGATAGATCGGCGGGGCGCAATCCATATGCTGCAAGCCGATCCTGCGAATAGTCTAAATAGACGGCTTGCGGCAGAACGCCCCGGGTCTCGACTTTCGAGACCTCGGTAGCGCCCTGAAGCGTACGGCCGATCAAGTCGGAAAAGTTATCGAGGTCGGCGTAACTGTATTTGTCGCCGGCAACGCTGGCCAGTTTCTCTCTTGTTTCGCTGGGATCGCGGATGATCGCAAGCTCCCATGCATCCGGATGCAGCTCGGAGCGTTTCAGTCGGTCTGACAAAAAACGTTGGATGAAGGCCCGAATCGCAATGTCATCGGCTTCGGAAATTCCATCTAAACCGATAAAACCACTACCCTGAACGATTTCCGAATCTCGAATAATCCCAGCACTCTGGGCTTCCTGTTGAAATAAATATCCGGCGTCTAGAACTTCGCGCGCCGAAATGGATTGTGGAAACGAATCCACGATCGTGACGTGCTGGCCCGTTCTATTCTGCTGTTTTGAGCTACGGGCTTTGCGAAGTGCCGCTTCAACGGAATTGGCGCGGGCTGCTATTTCAATGTCGTCCGCTTTCGGGCTCGCAACCGTTAGCATCAACGCGGCTGTGTCTCCGAAATCACTTTGGAAAACGATCGGGCCCGCGCCTTGCGGTAATTGAGCATTAAGCGCATTTAGCTTGAGATTGATGTCGCTGAATTGGCGCTTCGTATCCTTCACACTCTCATCCAGCTGTAGGTACACAAACGAATAGCCGGGGAGAGAGATGGATTTGACGCCATAGTCTGCGTCCGTTCCGGGATGAATCGTTTTGTTCTCCGCGGCAACGTCTTCAATGCGCCGGGTAACGAACTGCTCGACCTGCTCTGCTGTCGCTCCGGGCCAAGGACAAGCCGCCACGGCGACGCGCACGGGAATTTCCGGATCTTTTCGCTGCGGCATGGATGTGTAACCGAACCAGCCCCAAACGAGCACCCCAACGAGCATCATCCAGGAAATGTGTGGATGCTCAACAAAGAACCGAGTGATATTGCGACGATTGCTGATGTCTTGATTTTTTTCGTGTGCCATTTTTCTATGCCTCTATCGGAGAACTTGAACTAAATCGCCATCCTTCAAATCGGCGACTCCAACTACGACGATCTTTTCCCCTGGTTTCACACCTTCCACTGCTACGTCACTCTCGTGGGTCTCGCCTAACGTCACGGCTCGCAGATGTGCGGTCCATTTGCCGCTCACTTCGCTGGCGACGAAAACGCCATAGCGTCCAGATGCCGACGGGTCAGCGACAACAGCTGCCAAAGGCACGGAAGGTGCCGGAGCCTTTTCAACGCCCGAGAGAGTGAGCGAAGCAATCATTCCCGGCTTCAAATAACTCTTGGGATTGGGGACGGTCACTTCGACTGCGAAAACACGATTTTTCTCGTCCGCACCCGCCGCGATACTTGTCACCTTGCCTTGGTACTGTTTCGGGTCGTCTTGCAAGTGAATGTTGAATTCCTGGCCCAGGCGGAGTTGCTTAACGGCGTACTCTGGAACACCGAAACTCACTTTGACCGCACTGGTGTCAGCGATAGTGAAGGCGACAGTTCCGGGCGACGCCAGATTTCCGAGTTCGATATTGCGAGCCAGGATGAAGCCGGAAAAGGGCGCGCCCAAATCAGCGTCGGCCAAAGCCAATTGCGACTGTCGCAAGCTGGCCTTTGCCTGGTCCACAGCGCCTCGGCTTGAATCGAATCGGGCTTGAGTTTGGTCAAACTCTGGCTTCGTCAGGCTGTGCGTGGAGTAAAGCGCTTTGGCGCGTTCGTAATCCTGAGAAGCTTGGAGATGTTGCGCCTCGGCTTGCGTGACTGCCGCTGCGGCCTGGTCAAGCTGGTTTTTTAAATCCTGATGGCGAATTTGCGCAAGCAATGCGCCGCGCGATACATAGTCGCCGGGTCCAATCTCACGGCGTCTTCCATCTGCGCCCATGACCTGTTTGATCTCGGTTACGTAACCCGAGGACTTGAAGGACAACGCCGCCTGCGCGAACGGCAACACCGAAGCCGAGTAGCGTAGGCCCTCTGAAGAAGACTTGAGCGCAACATCCACCACGCGAACAGGCGTTGCAGATTTCGCCGCTACCTGCGTCGGTTGCTGGCATCCGCTTGCCCCTGCGATTAGCGCCAATAGTGCAGCCGCTGCCTTCCATAGCCCTATGCTTGATTTGTTTTTCATGTCTTTACTCCACTCCTATCGCTTTTTCGAAGTTGGCCCGTGCCGTCCAAAATCCCGCAAGCGCTTGCTGGTACTGCGCCTCTGCCTGCGACACCGCAGCTTGTTGCTGCGAAAGATCGGACAAAAGTGCTGCTTTCTGGTTGTAGCGGTTTGTCATTTCGCCGAGCTTCGTCTGTTCTGCCACACGCTGATCTGTCAGGGCGTCCAGCAGGATGCGTGCTTCCCCCAGCTTGCGAAACTTTTCTTCAACATCCAGCAGAACGCGCTGTTCAACGTCGTGTTCCGTTGTTGCCTTCTGCTCTGTCGTAGCCTTGAGTTCTGCGATCCGGTGTTTCTTGTATCCCCAATCGAAGGGCTGCCATTGAAGGGCGAATCCGACAGTGCCAGCGCTCTGCGGAAGGAAATTGACGTTTTGGAATCCCAAGTAGCTGACCTGAAAACTGAGATCAGGAATGTATTTCGCATGCTCGCGACGCACATCCAGGTCGGCGATCTTGGTCTGTATCCGCGCGCCACGCAGTTCGGGCCGCTGCTCGAGTGCCTGCTTTCGAGCCGTATCCAGATCCCATTCAACAAGCTCGCCGAACGGGAGCATTTCCACCGAGAAAGGGGTGCGTAGCTCGCGTCCCAGAAGACGATTCAGGTTCTGCTTCTGTAACTCAAAGGAGTCTTCGGCGAGGAGCAACTGGTAGCGTTGTTGTTTTAGCTTGGCCTTTACGGTGAGCGAGTCGGAGAGCAGCACGGTTTCCTGTCCGAGCCGCTGTTCCGTTAACGTGGACAGCTCGCTCAGCGACCGAACAGCTGCTCTTGCACTGGTGACTTGCGCCTGTAACTCCGCCACTTGGTAGTAGGCTTCCTTCACCTGTCGCACTGTGTCTTGACTCTGGGCGCGCACTCCTTCCCTGGCGAGGTCGATTCCGAGTCGGGCCTGCTTGACAGCAAGATTTACTTTGAAAAGTTGCGTGAGCGGCTGTGCAGCGGAGGCATTCACGAACGCGCCGAACCGCACCGGTGAGTGAATGTTGGAATCTGTCGCTGGGATAGGACCAGTGGCTGGGTAGGTGCCGAAGCTGCCAGCGGGAACTCTAAAATTCAGCGGCTGGAGCGGCGCTCCTGCAAGAACGTTCGCATCCAGCTTCGGGAGGTAATTTGTTTTGGCCTGCGCGACTGTCTCTTGCGCCTTGATGATTTCAATTTTGCTGATGTGGATGTCTCGGTTAGTGCCGCTTGCAATCCGGATCGCTTCGTCCAAGGTCAATAGCGGCGCGGTAGTAGTGGCGGGTTCCGGCGTCTGCGCCCAACCAACCGAAATGAGGGTGAGCTGGAGCCACAGAATCAGAGACACGCGGGATAGAAATGTTTTTAGGGTCCGACGTTTTGTCGGGGTCTGTGTGTGTTTTTTGGTCAGTGGATTCATTTTGCGTTCCCGGCTGTAAGTAATGCAGCGACCATGCCAACCTGCACAGCTCGCAAGTCGTTGAATCTATTAGGGGGCTGATCTATCCGGCCCCAGCTGGCGTGCCCGAATGCGGGCAATGCTGCCGCGAGTGACCAGCGTGGGCGATGTTCGCAGGCACAATCCCGATGCCTCGTCCAATTCTGTTTAGACCGGCAGAGAACAGTCGGCACGGATGACCTGCTTCCGATGATGGAATTGGTGATTCAGGAGATTGCTGCTGCCTCCATTTCGACAAATGGGCAACTTGGCCTTCTTGCTTTATGGAAAAGGCCACACCGTGCCCGCATCGGGGCTTTGCCCGCATGAGGGCAGGTTCTATCCGAACGCATTCCGCAATATCTGTTGATTTGAATAACTTACCCCGGCCCCCTTCTGGCACGAGACCTGCTGTTTTATCGGTCGATAGTTTGTAGCGAGATGCCCGTTGAAACAGGCAAAACCAGTTTTTCTGAGGCTACTCACATACTAAGGAGGCGGGATGCTCCGCGTGGAAATATGCGATTCGGCTGAGACTTTGACCCTAAGACTTGAAGGCCGATTCGCCGGCGATGATGCTGAACACACTCGTACGCTGGCAGCGCGCTTCGCCGCGCGCGGAAAGCTGCTCGTCGATCTGACGGAGGTCGTATTCATCGACGCGGTGGGGGAAGAAGTGCTGTCTTTCCTTGGCCAGCTCGGAGGCGAGTTCGTCACCCCCAATTCTTACGTGCTCGATGTCTGCGAGCGTCTGAATTTGCGTGTGGCTCCAAATGGCAGCTCGCATCTGAGCGCGGAGTCTCCCGCAAACGGCGACCAATCTGGTCCTAACAGATCCAAGCCTCGGAAAAGGTAACTACATCGGAGCCTGAATATGACGTCCACTGAAAAACTTGATACTCATCGCAAAGCGCTGACTGTAAATCTCGACGCGTCCACATTCGGTTCATTTGCCGAAATCGGTGCCGGGCAGGAAGTTGTCCGTTGGTTCCTTTTCGTCGGCGGTGCCTCTGGCACCGTTGCCAAAAGCATTTCCGCCTACGACAAGGAGGTCAGCGACAGTCTCTACGGGACCGGTTCACGCTATGTCTCCAGGGATCGGCTGAAAGCCATGCTGGAAACCGAGTGGACTCAGTTGCTCGGCCAGTTAGACAAGACTCGCGGCAAAGACAGGCGGTTCTTCTCTTTTGTCGATACTGTGTCCGCGCGAAATTACGCCGGAACAAACGATGCCCATGGCTGGCTTGGACTTCGGTTCCAGTCGCGTCCTGGCGGAGAACCTAGCGAGATTCTCCTGCACATCAACATGCGGGACTCTTCCAACGTTCTCCAGCAGGAAGCCGTCGGTATGCTGGGCGTCAATCTCCTCTACGCCGCTTTCTATCAGTTTCAGACAAAGGAATCGTTTTTCGAAGGACTCGCTCAGGATGTCGTAAGGGAACGAATAGAGATTGATTGCGTCGATTTTCGCGGACCTGCTTTTGCGAGTTGGGATCGCCCGACGCTCCTTGCATATCTTGTGCATGCGGGACTTGCCGAGGCTGTGTGCTTTTCGCCCTCGGGCGAAGCTCTGCCTCCTAACGAACTTCTGCACAACAAAGCTGTTGTGCTCGCACCGGGATACTTCGGCCATGTGGATCCCGTTCACGCGCAAATCCATACGCAAATGCTGGACGCCGGCATTCAAGAGCTTCGTCTGGAATTGGGAGAATCTACTTCTGCTCCTATTGGCTGCTTCTGCTTGTCGGCGGCTCCAATCGCTGCACAACAGTCAACCCCAGAAATTTCCGGCCTGCTGACTCGGATCAATGCGCTTCTGGCACAAGGCGGCTATGTCCTCTTATTCCGCGAACGCGAGCTATACAGCATGACGGCGCTCGTGAATCGCCATACAAGAGCTCCCCTGCGCTTTATAGCCGGTCTTTCTCTCTTAATCCGGGCCTTCGACGATCCCTACTTCAATCTGGAAGGCAGGCTTCTTGAAGCCCTCGCGCGTCTCCTGGCTCAGAACGTACGCATCTATGCTTATCCGATGACTGCAATAGATCTACAGCAAGCGATCAAAGTCTTTTCAGCTATCGACTTGGAATGGAATGAAACGAGAGGTTGGGTCTCCGCTGAACAGCTGCGTTTCAAACCTCCTCTTGAACACCTTTACGCCTATCTTCTCGCAAGTAGTTTTCTCGTTCCCATTCGCGTTCCAGCAGAATCCCCGGACGATGCGAACCATTCCGCTCCAATAAGAGCGGATAAACCAGCCGTTGGTGAGGTGTGCGGTGCCTAACTTCCGCTATCCCCGTCGATTTTTTTTCCGGTCGTTCGTTCTGGTCCTTGGGGTCAGCCTACTGGGGTACATGCTACATCGGGCCGGTCCCGGGGCCGTTTGGAAGCAAGTCCAGGCAGTCGGCTGGAGCCTGGTTTTGATCATCATCCTGGGGGGCCTTTCTCAGCTGATTAAGACATGTGCCTGGCGACAGACTTTTGCATGCGATATCAGCGCCCTTTCCTGGTCGCGCAGTCTTGGAGCGCAGCTGGTCTCTGATGCAGCCGGGCAACTTGGTTTTGCCGGAAAGCTACTTGGGGAGGGCCTGCGCATTTCCATGCTCGGTTCTGCTGTGCCGCTAGCGAATGGAATATCGTCTTCCGCGATTGATGGAGGATTGCATGCTTTCACAGCGGTAGTGGTCACAGTTTTGGGAATCACCGCTACTTTATTGCTTGCGCCTCTTGTTGATGGTCGGTGGCGAATTTACGCGTTGCTGCTCGCTGCCGTTCTAATTGCAATAGTGGCCATTTCAGCTGTGGCTGTCGCAAGTGGGTGGCAGCTGATGGGAAACGCCGCTAGAGCGATTGGGCGATTGCCTCGGCTTCACAAGTTGGTCAGCAGCAAGCTGTCGGTCATTGATTCAGCCGAACATAACCTGCTCAGCTTTTATCGCCAAGAGCCTGTCGCGTTCTGTGCGTGCCTGATCCTCAATTTCCTGTGGCACGCGATGGCGGTGTTGGAGGTGTATCTCATCCTGCGATTTATGGGAGCAGATGTTGGCCTGGTCAGCGCAATTGCACTGGAAGGTTTGACCAAGGTGATCAACCTCGTTGGTGCGCTGAGTCCGGGTAACCTCGGGACCTACGAAGGTGGGAATATGCTCATTGCAAATCTGTTTGGTGTGACGGGTACCGCAGGATTGACGTTAGCTTTGTGCCGGCGGGTGCGGTCCATCTTCTGGGCAGCAGTCGGGGCCACCTGCATGACAGTGATGAAGAGAGGCGGGTCGACAAGCACAATGGAGGTAAAGGGCAATGATAAGGACCAGATTTTGCATCGCGCTTGTGGTCCCGTTACTGCTGATGGCATCTGTCACTGAAGCTCAGGGCTCGGACGAGCCGTATACATTCTTCCGAGAGTTTGTTGGCTTGAGTGAAGACCAGATAGGAGCGATCCGTTCAGGGAAGGCGGTTGCCAAGGCTATTGAGTCGCGCACTCCTGACGAAGTGTTCGTCTTCGGCTCGGTATACGTAGAGGCGAGTCCAGAGAGCTACCTCAAGCTTGCCTCGGACGTCAACGCGTTGCGCAAGCTCCCAGGCTATCTGGCAATTCAAAGCTTCAGCGATCCGCCACAGCTTTCGGACCTTGAGGGCTTCACCCTTGAAAAGCAAGACATCGACGAACTGAAAAACTGTAAGGTGGGACATTGTGAAGTTCAGCTGCCAACCGAGGCAATGGAGGACATTAAGCAGTCCATCGACTGGTCCGCCCCTGATGTCGCCAATAGGATGAATCACCTGGCCCGCCAAATGGCGTTTCAGGCGCTACTCAATTACATGAATGGGGGCAATACGGCCCGTGGAGTCTACCGTGACAAAAACCATCCCGCCGCGGTGGCGGAAACCTTCGAGGCGCTCATAACACGATTAAGCGCACTTCCGGTGTACCTTCCCGAGCTCAACGAATATCTTCTCGAATACCCCAAGGCTAAGTCCGACAAAGTGCAAGCTGGCTTCTACTGGGAGGAAGTTAATTTTGGATTGAAGCCTACATTTCGGATCGTCCAGAGGGTTGTGTATCGCGGCGCAAACCCATCGGACCCTGCTTATGCATTAGCTGAGAAACAGCTCTACGCAAGCCACTACTTCGAAGCGGCACTTGATCTCACGGCCTGCGTCAGAGATGCGCAACGCCCCGGCTTCTACATCATTACTGTCAAAGCGTCGAAGCAGGCCGGCCTCACCGGACTAAAAGGAAGCATCGTGCGCAAGGTGGCCGTAGACAAAGCCCGATCCTCGCTCGGACGGGTCCTCGCGACGATAAAACAGACGTTGGAATCACACCACACACAGGATGATTGATCGCCTTCCCGGTCCTGCTCACGACGCGAGCCCGGAATCCTTATGTGCTGGAATATTCAGCGCGAGCAATGTTTAGCTTGCGCATCTTGTTTTGGAGGGTCGTTCGTTTCAGTCCGAGGCGCTCTGACGCTCCACCTTTGCCCGATATCCTTCCGGACGCAGCCTTCAACGCGTCGACAATTACCTGCCGCTCCGCTTGCTCGAATGTGGATGATGCTGACCCAGTGCCACGGCTAGCCGTCCTCTTTAGCTGGTTATGGGGAACGTTCAACTCGTCCCCCTGCGTGAAAATCACGCAGCGCTCGATGAAGTTCTCAAGCTCCCGAATGTTTCCAGGCCAGTCATGATTTACCAACACCTCTATGGCCTCCTTCGGGACAGACTTAATGCGCTTTTGCATTTGCCGGGACAAGCGCAAAACGAAGTAATGAACTAGGAGAGGAATGTCCTCACGCCTCTCGCGAAGCGGAGGGATCTCAATCGGGCAGACATTCAATCTGTAAAAAAGGTCTTCGCGAAATTGGTTGTTGCGTATCATGACCTGCAGATCGCGGTGGGTTGCGGCAATCAAGCGAACGTCAACCCGGATAGTCTTCGTACTTCCCAAACGTTCAAACTCGCGTTCCTGCAGAGCGCGTAAGAGCTTTGGTTGCAGGTCAAGACTGATATCCCCGATTTCATCCAGGAAAAGTGTGCCGCGATCGGCCAACTCGAACCGACCTCGTTTCTGCATGAGTGCACCGGTGAACGCGCCCTTTTCATGCCCAAAGAGTTCGCTTTCCACCAGTCCGGAAGGGATGGCGGCACAGTTCAGTCGAACGAAGGTACGCTCGCGACGCGGACTGCGGTTGTGAAGGGCCCGAGCGAGCAATTCTTTTCCAGTGCCGGTTTCCCCGTGCAGTAGCACTGTCGACCCTGTGGGAGCGACAATCGCAATTTGATCTAGCACTCTGCGCAGCGTGGCGCTCTTGCCGACGATGTCCTCGAAGTTGTGTTCCGACCGAATTTCCGATTCAAGGTAAAGCCGTTCCTCTTCCAGACGAGCTGCCGATGCGTTCAGGCGCCCGTACGCGAGCGCATTGTCCAACGCGAGTGAGATCTGAATACTAATCTGTGTCAACAAATCCAGGTCTTCTTGCCCGAAAGCGTGTGGCTTCCGGCTGCCGATCGCCAACACACCCAGCGGTCCGCTCCCGGTCGCAAGCGGAGCAACGGCGACTGAGGTTATGGATTCGGCTCGGAAGCTGTCGGCAATGGTCGTCGGAAGTATCTCGATATCGTCGACGGACCATATGTCGGACCTGCGGGCGCGGAGTTTCTCGTACTCCATTTCAGTCAGATCCGTTGAGTCCACTTCCGCCAGCAGCCCTTTGCCGTCAGGAAAATCCAGCATCACGCTTTGAAGGCGATGTGAGTCCTTCTCAAGAAGCCAGAATCCCGTCAGGTGATTGCCGAAATACGAACGAATCGAAGCCGAAGCCGATCGAAAAAGATCGTCCATATCCAGTTTCGAAACGACGTGATTGTTGATTTCGAGGAGTAGCCGAAGGCGGTCGCGCTCAGTAGCGAGTTCCCGCTGATACTGTTCTGCGGAATCCCTTGACAGTGCGCATTCGAGTGCGATCGCAACGTGCGAAGTCAGAGAGCGGAGCAGTTCGACATCTTCGCGCGTAAATTCCTGTCCCCGCTCCTTAGTCACAGTTAAAAGCCCGTATTGTTGTTGGGCGGTAATCAAAGGAAAAACGTAAGTGCTTCTGCCCGAAGATTGAGCCGCAAACGGAGCCAACTCGGGATGTTTCAACATTTCCTCGGATACATCAGCCAGGAAAACCGGCTCTTTCTGGTCCAGTGCTTGTGCTGCCGCGCCAATCCGCGAAATCTTGGTGCCAATTCTGATGGCGGGAGCGTCCACTGCTCGATCAAATTCCAGAAGATGCAAAGTATCTCGACCGCTGTCCAGAAGATATAGGTCGGTTCCATGGAGGCGAACGCTGCTGGACAAAACTTCGCGCAGGCTATGGAGGACGGCTTTCACCGTTGGTTGCTCGACCAGCGCAGCGGACACATCGAGCAAGGCTCGATACCTGCTATGGGCGGAGCCTCCATTGTCTTCCGGCATGCGCATCAGACTAGCACCCCAAGCACTGATCTTCCACATCGAGACACTCTCACATGGTCGGTGTCTTTTGCCTGCACTGGCCACAGGAATTGCAGGTCAGGCGATTTTGTGAGCGGCATTTAAAGGCTACCGGCGATGGCTAAAGCGCTGCGGCTAGACGTCCGAGGGGATCTCCTATACCGCCTCAGTGTTTCGCGTAGCTTCTTTCTCCCTTGGAACACCCGTGCTTTAACGGTGCTGAGCGAGAGATCCATGCGGCGAGCGGTCTCCCGGGTGGATAATTCATCAAGTTCTCGCAACTCGATGGCCGTTCGCATTCCTGGCCTCAACTCGCCTATCGCAGTGAACAGAATTTGCAGTCCCTCTCGCTGCAAGTACTCAGCTTCGGGATCTGGACTTCGATCGGGTATCTCCAGTGCGGGTACAATTTCATCCTCGCTGCTCAAATTGTCGACAGATACCTCTCGCAGCGCACGAGCTCTGCGCAACCACATAAGGGCTTCGTTGATGGCAATACGCGTTATCCATGTTGAGAACAAGGATTTCCCTTCGAAACTGGCCAAGTAGATAAACGCTTTTTGGAGAGCCTGCTGGACAACATCTTCAGCGTCTTCTCGAACCCGCGTGTAGCGCAACGCAAGCGCAAGAATTCTTGGCCGATGGCGCCTGACAAGCGTCTCAAATGCCTTCTCATCGCCCCTCTTGGCAGCGGCCACAAGCGTCTCGTCCGTCATCGGATCACGGAAGGCAACGATGCCGGCAATCGTTGACTGCGGGGCCCGTTTCTCATTCAAAGAACGTGCTGCATTCATAGAGTGTCTCCTCTAGCTAAGTGACAACCACAGCCCATAGCGCACGGAGTCGGCGAAGCTGAATGCCTTGTGGTACCGCAGCACGCGATACCACCGGACCCACATGTACGAGCGAATATGAGAATCAGTGACATAGCGTCTCCCAAGAACCGAAATGCCCTAACACCAGGCCCTGCGGTTCGTCATGCTAATGGGCAATGTGGGTGCCAAACTTCGGCCGACGCAAGTTGTTGACATCAATGGAAGAGGCGGCACGTTTGTCATGCAGGTGGGACACACGTTGCCGGAATCGCCGGGCACGTTGCCCGAATGCGGGCAACCTTCTCTTGGCGTGAGAAGACCTTTGAAAATTGTGTGGGGGCCAAAACCGTGAAATCACGCGGATTGCGCGGCCCGTTTCGTCATTTCGGTTTGGCAAGGCGCGTGCCTTCGCCTAGGGTGACTAACATTCGCACTTGTGACGTGCGGCAAGGAGAGGATTGATGCAGCGTGTCGCGATTCTTATTTGCTTTGGCCTGATGCTTGGCATGCTGGCCAGCGCACAGGACGTGAGAACCAACTATATGCCCGGAACTGATTTTTCGAAATATCACACCTACGCATGGGTCGATGAGGTCAAGGGCGTACCCCGAGTAGGTGGCCTGCCCGACCAGATCCTGGACGCCCAGGTCAAGCAAGCGGTCGATTCCCAAATGGCGTCCAAGGGCTTCACCAAGGTGGTTGATGGCGGTAAAGCCGATTTACTCTTTGGCTTCCAGCTCACTATCGATCGGGAGAAGCAGATAAAAGGCTTCGCGGACAGCTGGGGAGGATGGGGCGGCTCGGGCCCGTGGGGCGGAGGCCTCAATTCATTTTCAGCGACAACTTCAACCATCAACATTGGGACTTTCGTCCTTGGCATGTATGACCCTTCTGCAAAAAAGCTCGTGTGGATAGGTGCTGCCCAACATGCGATTGAACCAAGCAAAAAGCAGGAGAAAAACCAGGAAAGGCTCAACAAGGGAGCGCAAAAACTGCTAAAGGACTTCCCACGAGGACGGAATTAGACGCCTCCTCGCAAAAGGTTTGGTCTAGCTTTTAAACACTAGCCGCTGAAGAAGTAGTTCGTGAAGGATAAGGAAGGAAGATATGCGTCGAAGCGCGATTCGAAGTTTGATGATGCTGGTAACCATCCTGCTGCTACCCCTGCTGGTCCTGGTGGCTCAGGAGACGAGTTCGCCCCCAATCGACGGGCAGGTGGGAGAGTTAGGAGTGATTTACGTCCAAGCTCAGGAGCAAAGCAAGAGCCCTTCAGTGCAGCCTTTTTCGTTGCGGAGTGGTGTAACGATTCGTCTTTCCGGCGATTGGGGGCCGGACCTCTATGATCGGACTCCTACGCCGTCAGTATTGTACCGCTACGCTCCACGCGAGATAAGTTTCTCTGAATTCCTGAACCTGCAAAACCTCAAGGAGCATTCCCTGCTCAAGCTGGCGAGCAGCAACAATCCTTTTCAGGGGCGAGATCAACGAGACCTGGATGCGCGAATGCACGAACCGCCCAGTTCCGGCCGAGGGTTGCTCAATTATCTGTCTTATTTCTTTTTCCCACCGCCACCGCACTGCGTCGAGCAAGCGTTTGCAGACTATGGACGTGCCATAAGCAAAAGTAAGCCCGACGAAGATGCCAACGTCAGCATAGCCGCGAACTGCCAATATTTGGCGACGCTACCCGATTTCTATTCAGTGCAACTTAGTCACGGATTAGTTGTCCGCCGCGTTTCAGGCCTGGAGAGCGTGGATTCCACTTGGGGAAATTTTTATCTGCCATCGGTGGAGCAGGTCGAAACGAACGGACTGACATTTTTCGTTTACGAGGCGCAAGGTCTGGAACAGCTCACCTTGGAGACTGTGCGGCAGTTCAATTTGCCTGAGGACTTACAAGGCGCGCAGGTGGATTTCTTTTGGGCCATCGGGGCGCCAAGTGCTTTTCCGTTTATGGTGGACCCGACACATCGGAACGTTCCACTTATTCATCTGGTTTACGCAGGTGCTGACCTCGGAGGAAATCAACGCCCGGTCTTTATGAAGCTTCTTCAGAACGTCACCGTTCCCGGCGTCGTTCAAGCACCAGAATCCCTTGAAACCGAAGGGCAGGCTAAGCGACAAGGTTTTTAAGAGGTAAGAGCGCTCAGTTTAAAGCGGCTCCGAAAAAAGCTCTAGTGACGCAAAACCGGCTTGGCCTTTACAACTCGATACGGATGAGGCGAGAAAAACCGACTTTCCGGCTTCAGCCCTGGGTTACCTTAGAGGTGTCTCCAACGCGGCAGCCGGAGCCGCGGCCTCCTGACGGAGAGTTATTGATGAGTCGCTTTCGTCGATAGCGTCGTCGAATCCGTTTGTGGATGACGGTTCCTGTCAGTAGGCAAGCAAGGAGACACTGGTCGCGTTTCGCTTGTTTTTCATCGCGGTCGCGACTCAGCCACGTGCCAGCCTCACGCCATAGCGCACGGACTCCACGAAGCTGAATCTGTTGCGGTGGCGCAGCACGCGATAGCACGCGTTCCACTTGCGAGTGAATACGAGAATCAGTGACATGAACCCTCCCAAGAACCGAAACGTTCCCAACACCGAGCGTTGCGCTTTCGCATGGTGATGGGCAATGCGCGTACCAAAGAAACACCCACGCAAGTTGTTGAAATCAGTGGGAGGAGAGGGCCCGGGTGTTATCCCGGCGACAGACGTTGCCCGCATCCGGGCGCGCGACTCAATGGCCGACTGGAGGCCGGAGTTCAGAAACTTCCGAATCAACGTTTCTAGAGCTACCCATTTATACGGTACATGCAGGAGTCGATTTCTAGGATGGGAGAACGGAAGCGTTTTCCTGAGAACAGCTGGTATTGGTTGCTCGCGTGCTGCTCGACATTCACTTAACCTCAGACTTCTGCAGTCGCAAGATGCTTCAAATATGCCGCCGCATGAGGCATCTGTGCATAGGCAGAGCACTGTTCCGCGTCCCTTATAAAGGCTAACTCCTCTTCGCCCGAATGCCGATCGATCAGAAGGACATCCCCCGAGCGCACTTGCGCGGTAGCGAGCAGTCTCGCAATCGGGCAGACTACATAGCGCTCGATGGCGCGCTTCAGGTGGCGTGCTCCATATCTCTGGTCGGTGCCCTCTTGCAACAGGAACTGCCTTCCTTCGTTCGTTATCCGGAATTGGAAGGGGCTCGTCGCACAATCCAGTAAGCGCTTCTGCACTTGGCCCAATTCAATCTCCAGCACTTCATCAAGTTCTTGGCGCTTCAAGGGGTGGAACACCACCACTTTGTCCAAGCGGTTCATAAACTCGGGCGAAAACTTCCGCCGTGCCGCTTCTACCGCGGTCCTCTCCACCTTCTCGTTTAATCCCTTGGCTGGCATGTCCTTCGGCTGGATGAAACCCATCCCACCCTGTATCAATTCCGTGATCTCTCCTCCGCCCAGGTTCGAAGTCAGGAAGATCACCGTCTGCGACAGATCGACTCTCCGGTTGTCCCCTAAAGTTAAGGTCGCCTTGTCTAGGATCCCAAGCAGCAGTTGCCAAAGTGCGTCACTCGCTTTCTCAATCTCGTCAAACAGCAGGAAGCTAAGTTTCAACTCGCTACGATGGCTGGCCGCCAGCGCTTCCTGGGTTATCAGTGGATGGGTCTCACGGTGACCAAGATAGCCTGGAGGACTGCCAATCAATTTTGCGATCTCATGCGAGTGCTGAAATTCCGCGCAATCCACTTTGATCAGCGCTCGGCTATCGCCGAACAGAATCTCCGTAGCGGTCTCGACAATGCACGTCTTGCCGGAGCCGGTCGGTCCCAGAAACAGCAGGTTTCCGACGGGACGACCTGGAGAATGAAGCCCAGCACAAAACACCTGATACAGCTCGACAAGCGCTTCGACGGCTTCATCCTGCCC
>Ga0206903_10134_pt2 | contig 22446 bp, 28 predicted proteins | sample Alteio_BWOrgHeat_45_FD_152959 | JGI IMG/M metagenome (GOLD analysis project Ga0206903, IMG submission 152959) | Enriched cells from forest soil in Barre Woods Harvard Forest LTER site, Petersham, Massachusetts, United States -... | ecosystem: Environmental > Terrestrial > Soil > Temperate forest >... | reverse complement strand
TGGGGGATATGAAGGAAGGCAATGGCGATACGAGTTTATGTTTATTCGGAGAGAAAATTACACCCAATCTGCACGCCTTGGCCAGGGAATTTGTATTGCTCGATAATTTTTATGTCGATGCAGAAGTCAGTGCAGACGGGCACAACTGGAGCATGGGTGGATACGCTACTGATTATCTTGAAAAGACCTGGCCCACCGGTTATGGTGGACGCGGGGGAGACTATGATGCAGAAGGAAACCGGGCCATCGCCAATAACAAAAAAGGGTTTATCTGGGATTATTGTTCACGGGCCGGAATCAGTTATCGAACCTATGGCGAATTCGCTGATAATTACAAGCCCAATATTCCCGTTTTAAAAAATCATTACTGCCAGTACTATACCAGCTGGGATCAGCGTGTTCGTGATACTACCCGAGTGGGGCAATGGAAACGTGACTTCGATTCCCTGGTCGCACATCAATCCTTACCCCGTCTGAATACTCTCCGCATTATTAATGATCATACCGAAGGTTTACGTAAGGGTCGTCCAACACCTTTCGCACATTGTGCCGATAATGACCTGGCTGTTGGCATGTTCGTGGAATACCTGAGTAAGAGCCCGGTATGGAAAGAATCAGTAGTTTTTATTTTGGAAGATGACGCACAGGACGGTCCGGATCATGTGGATGCCCACCGCAGTCCGGCTTATATCGCAGGCGGATTTGTCAAACGCCATTTTGTTGATCACACCTTGTATTCCACTACATCCATGCTTCATACTATAGAGCTTTTACTGGGCTTCCCGCCCATGAGCCAGTACGATGCGGCGGCGGAGCCCATGTGGCGCTGCTTTTCGAACCAGGCTGACTTAACCCCTTTCGACGCAAAACCATTACAGACGAATATCAATGCAGTAAATACGGTTGACAATGCCTGGCAACGAAAAAGTGAAGGATTTGATTTCTCCCGGGAAGACCAGATTCCGGACCATGAATTCACGGAAGTAATCTGGAAGGCAGTTAAGGGGGAAAATGCCATTGTACCCCCTCCGAGACGGGCTGCTTTTGTAAAGGACACAGATATGAAAAATGACCCCGACTGAGTCACTAAAATAACAAGTTCACATTGAAACGGAAAAAAAATACTTATCCGGCGTTTTATATTTATAGTCGCATAGTGAAGGCAAAACTGTTTATTGATAACAACTATCCCGAAAATATCAACCTGGATAATATTGCCGGTGAGGTCTATTTTTCAAAATTTCATTTTATCCGGCTTTTTAAATCCATTTATGGAAATACCCCTCATCGCTACCTGACGAAGGTTAGAATCGAAAATGCCAAAACCTTCCTGCAAAAGGATTTTAATATTTCAGATACCTGTTTTAAAGTAGGATTTGACAGCATAAGCTCTTTTTGCGGGCTTTTTAAGAAATCAGAGCGAAAAACTCCGTCCGAATACCAGCGATTATACCGCCTCAGGCAGGAAAATATAAAAATCAAACCGCTGAATTTTGTCCCGAATTGTTTTGCAGAACAAAAAGGATGGTCAAAAAATAGCAATTTTCAAGAACCCGCTTAATAAGTGCTCACTGACCTTTGCATCATTGTTTAATTATTTAAACTGAATAACAATGATAACGCAAATGAACCATGTCAGTATTTTCGTGCTGAACCAGGACAGTGCCTATGATTTTTATGTGAACAAGCTCGGTTTTAAAGTTCATACAGACGCGCCTATGGGCCCTGGTAAGCGCTGGCTTACAGTATGTCCGCCCGAACAACCGGATCTGGAAATCACTTTAATGTCCATCGAAGAAGGAATGATGTTTAAAGGCGATGCCGCCAGGCAAATGCGGGAACTGGTCAAAAACGGGACATTTGGATTCGGTGTTTTTCAATGCAACGATCTGAATGCGACTTATATCGAACTAAAGGAAAAGGGCGTCGTATTCAAAAAACCGCCGACTAAGGAGTTTTATGCATACGAAGCCCTTTTTATGGACGACTCGGGAAACTGGTTTTCACTGGGCGAAAAACAAAAAAATTAAAACAGACTCTGCGAACTCCCGAATGTGGGTACTACCGGTTATTACTGGCGGTACTTTTTTCCCTTTTCAGGGATGTCGAATAATTTTTTCCCGCCTTTTTATGTTTCTTTTTAGCACCTGCATGCGCAGAGCTTTTATGCGTGTGCGGGGTGCTTTTTTTTGACTTAACATTTCCCTTGGATTTATAAGCGGCCTGGACATATAATGGCTTCTTAGCAACTGCCGGCGGATTTCGTAATTGCTGCCTCGAGCTATCGAGTTTGGCATTCACAAAATCATTCACTTCTTTTTTCAGATCAGAGGCGGCATTGTCCACTACAGCATTCATATCTGGCTTAACATCCGGACTATTAATCGTTCCCCCCATCTTAACATTCATATTCACGGCGTCTTTTAACTTGACCGGAATGCCTTTGTCGGCCGCCTGTACAACTACGTTTTTTACAAACATGCTTCCCTTGCTACCCAGTTGGTTTCGTGGCACAATCAGATTGACATCGTAGTCAATAGACTGGTCGAAACCATGCGTTCCACCGATCCCCATATCAATATCCTTCGTATGCACAAGGAAGGGAGAAACGATCACCCTGCCATTTTTAAATGAAAAATCCGTCCTGACATCTTTCAATGGAATATCTTTTAATTCCACGATTTCAAGTAATTGTGCCAGTTTATCCAGCGGCCCAAAATCTTTCATCGCTCCATTCAATAATTCGACATTTCCATCCCCCTGCAACGTGAGGAGGTCAGACGTCATATCATCGTGTAGTCTTCCATTCAAACTCATATGTGCATTGAGATTTCCGGATATAAATTTGGCCACCGGCATTATCCTCCTGACAGCATTGAAGGCCAGGAAGGTTTTTTGGACATCCAGCCCTTTAACATCATAGGTTAAAGCGATCTCCGGATTTTCCCTGCTTTCCAGAGTTGAATAGGAACCATCAATGATAATAGATCCGTCCAAACCATTTGCCCTGACCTGCTGCAAATGAACTGCTTGCTCTGAGATCGCCAGGTTGCCCGATATATTTTGCAGATCCAGGTTGTCAAAGTGAAATTTATCTGCCTGAGCATGTATCGTGAAGTCAATATAATCCGGAACAATTAATGGCGTTTGTGCATGTACGGAAGACGCTAATGGGTCCTTTTCATCAGTCCGCATCCATTCCCGGAGATTAATTTCATCCGCTTTCAAATCGAACCTGGCATTGAGAGGTTTATTTCTAAGCGCAAAATCAAAAAGGTTATTCAACGTGCCGGTAGCGTCAAAATGAGTGGCATAATATTGTCCTTTCAACTCATTGACCAAAACATTTTTTGGACTAAACTCCATAAGCAACTCATGCAAGGCAAAACCACCCGGATAGGCGGAAGACGTGTATGAAAAATCCCGAAGATCAAAATTCCCCCCCGATTGAAACGTTTCTTTCTTATGATTTTCAATACCGGGTATATCTCCCTTCGCGTGAATATCTGCCGTTAATATACCGCCCAGCCTGGTACCTGTATCTAATTTCATAAGTCTTGCGATATTGGCCAGGTCAAGTTTACCGACAAAGCCAAGGTCTACATATGGTTTGCTTTTCAGATTTTTCACAAATAAATGGAAGTCCAGCGGGTCGTGGTTTATTTCAGTATGAGCTTCTGAAATGTTTATCGTCAAATGGTCCTCCATACCGTCCGGATTGTCCACCTGAACACCCAGATTGATATTTTCCACTGGTACCGGCAAGTCGGGGTATTTAAAGGACCCGTTTCGAACATATAGATTTGTATGATATGATGGAAAATGCTTTTCATCATATTTGCCTTTTATGAACCCGTTGAAATTAACCTGGCCGTCCGATTCGATACTGGCGAAATCCTTGCGGTAAACAGAAGGCAGCATGGAAAGGATATTCTTAAATTTAGTTGAGGGCGCTTTGAATTTGATATTCATGCTGTAGCTGCTGTCGTTTACCCATTGAAAGAATCCCTCGGTATGTAATTTCAGCTCATTGAAAAAGATCTGGTCGGTATTGAATGACCAGGTATGGGTTTTATTATCAACATGAAACGCGAGATCAATACTGGTTTTTGCTGCAACCCGGTATGGTATTGCGCCGCCGAAATTAAAATCAACTGCGTCGGCCGTTGTTTTGGTCTTCAGCGTGAATAAATCGGAATTCAAATTACCTTTTCCTTCATGTTCCAGATTCACTGCTACAATGTGCATATCCGTTCTTTCATCCAGATAGTCTATATAGCCATTGTAAATACTATACCGTTGAATATTCCATGACAGATTTTTCGTCGAAGAATCCATGTTTTCATACGGATCCTTTTCCGATTTCATGATATTCCAATTGGAATGTCCATTCTTATGTACAAGGCCATGAAAACGGGGCTGATTCAGCAGGATGGAATAAATCTGAATGCTATCGCCAAACATCAGGCTTCCCGGGGTGCACGCGATATCAAAGCGTTTTGCGGTCAGCAGTGTGTCTCCCTGAAATTCGCCAACGCAAGTCACCTGGAGATTATCCAGACCAATCGTAATTTTTGGAAAATTCCGGAATAGAGAAATATCTGCACCGGTGAAATTTAGATGGGCTCTCAGGTTTTTGTTGACCTGTGTCGTAATCAACCGGGTGATTTTTCCTTTGAAGAGCCAGGGTGCCGTTCCAATAAAAGTGATCAGCACAAGCAGGGTAATCCCTGTGATTTTAAGGATTTTGGATTTCATGTTTTAAGGTATTGGATTTAAGTAACAGGACAGGTAATACAAAAGTACTGCCAGAATAGTGGTCAGAAAGGCATGTTACACATTAAGTTATACTTAACCTTGTAAAGCACTGTTAATAAGATCATTGCCCTGCGACAAAGCCAACAATCGCGGAAGATTATTTAAAAGAATTTTGATTGTATTGCCTCCTTACAAATTGATTTTATTTGCCCGTACTTTGAACATTAAATCTCAACTTAAAAACAACACTTTAATGGCAAATCAATTCATAAAAGTCGACATGCAGGGAGTGACCGCCCTAATCAACAAATCTCATATTGTCATTGCAAAATTTGGCGACCCATCTGTAACGAGGCTACAGCTATCGAATGGCGACATAATCGAAATCACACATACACCGCAACTATTTAAGGAGATTCAAAGCTGAGGAATAAGCCGGATATCCTTTAAAAGAAAAAACCGCCAGATTTACTCAGCGGTTTCTCAAAAATAGGATCTTAACTGTCTTTCTTTCGGATTGGATTTTTGGTTTCTTCTGGATTGGATCGGTTATTTCTTTCGGATTGGATATATCAAATGTAGCTGGCTTCATTCATATCTGATAGCGCGGGAACACTCGATTTATATCGTAAGTTTACGAAGGTCAAGTTTAAATGATTTACATAATGAATTGAAGATCAAACATTAAATGTTTAAAAAACTAGTATTAATACCTAATAGTCTTAAACTTAAATTGGAGGTATTGTCCGGGCTACTAATTTGAATTATTCAGCGGGATGTGAATTTCGAATCGGGCACCTCTGCCGGGTTCTCCGGATGCTGTTATTGAGCCCTGATGGTTTTCCACGATTTTTTTTACGATTGCCAGCCCGATACCGGTGCCCTCATATTCCGACTTGTTATGAAGCCGTTGAAATACCTGAAATATTTTTTCATTATACCGGGATTCAAATCCAATACCATTGTCTGAAAAAAATGATCTGGCAATCGTTTTGAACAATATTGGCGCTGATCTGAATATGTGGCGCTATCCCTTCCCTGGAAAATTTTAATGCATTGCTGAACAGGTTAATCATGAGCTGATGGAACTGGTAAGGAATAACCGGCCATGAGCACAGTGGTCCGATATCCAGGATGGCCTTTTTTTTCTCTATCTCCTGTTTGTATTCGGTTATCGCATCGGCAATAATATCAGCAAGGTTGATCCTCGTAAATGCCGGAGCAGTGGCGCCCAGTCTGGAATATGTTAGCAAATCCTCAATCAGAACCTGCATCCGGTTGGCGGAAACCCGAATGCGACTAAAATGCTCTTTCGCATTTTCAGACATGTATTTCTTCTCATTATCTTCAATCAGGGAACTGAAAACCTGAATCTTGCGCAGCGGTTCCTGCAGATCGTGGCTCGCGATGTATGCAAATGATTCCAGTTCAGCATTCATTTTCCTCAGCTCAATATTTTTGGTTTCGAGTTCACGTGTTCTTTCTCTCACCTCTTTTTCCAGGTGACCCGCAAATATTTTCTGGTCCTCGATATCTGTGCTGGTGCCAACCCACATTTGAATCTGTCCGGCATCATTCCTTTGCGGAATGGCCCTGCTCATCTGCCAGCGATACGTTCCATCATATCTTCTAAATCGATGTTCAAAATAAAACGGATTACCGGTTCGTATGGATTCCAGCCACAGCTCAGCATTTTTTTTGCTGTCGTCCGGATGAACGATCTGTAACCAGCCGTCTTTGTCCAGTGATTCGTAACTCAGTCCGCTATATTCAAAAACCGACCGGTTAAAATAATTCAGGTTACCCGATGGATCGCTGGTCCATACAAACTGCGCCATGGAGTCGGCAAGCAATCTGAATTTTTGTTCACTGGTGATAAGGTCCTGTTGCCGGATTTTTTCTTTTGTTATATCACGCAGGGTTCCAATGGCTTTAAATGGCTTTTGTTCCGTGTCTGAATAAACCCGGCCCTTTGCTTCTACCCAGTGAATGGTCCCATCTTTCCAGTTCAGCCGGATTTCATAGTGCAAAATACCTGTTTTCAAAGCTGTCTCCACGGCAGCATCCCTGATCGGCAGGTCGTCCGGATGGATCATCGAGATGAGGTCCGGGTGGATTATATTCGATTTGGGATTCACTCCAAAAATTTCCAGATAGCGGTCCGAATAAATAATCTCGTCTGTTCCCAGTTGCCATTCCCATATTCCCAGTTCACTGGCGCCGATGACCAGATTTAACCGTTCTTCATTCTTGTGCAGTTCCTCAAACGCTTTTTTTTCTTCACTCAGGTCCTGCAATGTCCCGCTGAACCGGTAAGCCCGGCCGTTTGCATTAAAAAGCGCCTTACCCTTGGCCAGGACTTTTTTCTCGATACCCGTTTTCGCATTGATAATCGCATATTCGGTATCATATCGTCCACCGGAACCGGGTTTTAACGCTACCTGAATGGCATTAGCCACCCGGTCCCGGTCTTTTTCTGCAATACTGCTTAGTGCCAGAGAGAGTTCGATTTCCTCATCAGGGCCCAGTCCGAACCATTCTTTTAACCGGTGATTACCAACAAACCGGTTGGTCACCGGATTCAAATCCCAGGTTCCCAGCTCGGCTGCTTCAATTGTAAATAACAGTTGCTCTTCCCTGTCCTGCAACGCTTTTACCGTCCTGACTTTTTCCGTCGTTTCCTGACAGGTAACCAATACTCCTTCAGGTTTTCCGTATTCTCCCATAATAGGGCTATAACTGAAGGTCCAGTATACATCTTCCAACCGCTGGTTACGGTAAATCGGGATCAACTGATCCTCGCTCCAGGTTGACTCGCCTTTCAGCACCTGGTCAATCAGGGGTTTGATGATACCCCAGATTTCCGTCCAGGATTCTTCTGCCGGCATGCCCAGGATACCGGGATGCTTCCCCAGGGAGCCCAGACTCGGCCGGTAAGCATCATTGTAAAAACAGGTAAGCTGTTCTCCCCACCACAAAAACATCGGAAATTTTGAGTTGAGTACCGTGTACAATGTGGTACGAAGACTTTGAGGCCATTGTGAAGGATTGCCTAATGACGTAACACTCCAGTCTTTTCCCCGGATTAATTTGCCCATCTCACCGCCGCCCGTCAAAAACGGGTATTGATCATTCTCACTCATTAGTCATTGAAATTATAATATTGTGTTCAAGATAACGATCTGTGATTATACAGTATCATTCCTTTTATTCAAATCCACACCGGAATAAAAACCCAAATCTATATTTTTCAGGTATTTGGTCAATAGAATAATCTGTCCGGTATGGTAGGAGTAATGTTCTGTAACGTGAATTATGATTCCGATACCCGTGTGTGCGACTCCCTGCGTGATTCGTTCCCGCAAAAGTTCTTCACGGGTTGAACGCTGAATTACAGTACTTGCCTGATCAACTGTGCCCTGTAATTTTGCTATTAACTCCGCTTTTGTAAAGCCGCCATGGGTCGAGAACTCCAGATCCCTTGCCCGGATATCCACTGTTCCGCCCAGGGATGAAATGATATACTGCCTGATATTTCCGCATAAGTGAAGAATCAGATTTGCAATACTGTTCAGATTTTGATTCGGAGATGTCCAAATTTCCCGTTCGTCCAGTTCGTTCAAACATGCTATTGTCTTTCGCGTATTTTGATGTATTTGTTTAACGGACTGGCTTATCAGTTCCACGCATATGATATCTTCCATAACAATAAAATTATGAAATTCCGCCTGGCGAAACCGAACCCCCTGAACCCCCTGAATGAATCTGAAAACCTGCTGGAAACAAATCAACGCGATGCGGTTTAAATCCGCTTAGAGGGTGTTCACCTGCGAATAACTCTCCCTTGAAATCCGGAGTGTCGACTGCGTTAAACCCTTTTCATCTACAATCATAAATACACCGCCTATTTCTGTTAAGAGCCGTATCCGGTAATTGGCAAATGTATACACACATGAAACGCCATCCTTTGATGACATAGCGTTACCTATTTTTCCAAGAAAAGTTTTGGCCTCCTGTTTATTCCTGAATATTATACTTCTGACATCTGGTTTACCTGACATTTCATTTTGATAACTGAAAGAATATTTACCATTTCCTACTGCGGAGATGGATAAGGGAGTATCATCAGATGTCAGGATTTTTGAATTCCCGACAGATGCCGTATTCTGTTGAGCATGCCCGGTTGAACAAATTAGAAATAAAAACCCGAATAGAATGATAGATTTCATATAAAATCTCCTCTTGTAACAATATGTGGTTATGCAATCATCATACCATGCCCAAATTGCCCGATCTGAACCTCATGGGCATGTCGGCCACCTGACAAAGAACCCTGCCCAATACGGACTATATTGCGCCGGCCTGAATACCTTTGTATTCTTACTCAAATAATTTGTGATGAAGCATATAAACAGTTCGGATAATGCGGTTATTCTGAAAAAGTATCCGCTTTTCTCTGATCTATCGGATGAAGAATATCATGAACTGAATGTCAGCAATAATTATAAGGAGGTGAAAAAAGGGGAATACATTTATTTCGAAGCGTACGAGCATCAGAATATTTATTTCCTTAAAACCGGCGTTATCCGGTTGGGATGGCTGGATACACAGGGAAACAGGATTATCAAAGACATATTAAAACCGGGTGATTTCTTCGGCCAGGTGAGCCTGGAGAAGGAAAACCTGCAGGGTGAGTTTGCGCAGGCGGCCAAATCAGATGTGAGTCTGTGCTCATTTACACTGGAAAGCTTCAACAGACTCTTGCTGAATAAACCCAAACTGGCAGTGAGATACAGTAAGATTACCGGATTCCGGATAAGGCGTTTTGAAAACAGGCTGCAGAATATTTTACAGCTCGATGTTAAGACCAGGTTGCGGTTATTTGTCGATCAGCTGTTCGCTGAATTGAAAGATGGTGCCAAATGGTTTGGCCGGGAGGTATGCATTCCCAATTACCTGACACATGAAGAAATTGCCCAACTCATCGGAACCAGCCGGCAAACGGTGACTACATTGCTGAATGTGTTCAAAGACGAACATATTTTCAGCCTCTCCAGGAAAGAAATCCGGTTTTTTAATAAAGAGCTCCCCTTTCATTAAATATACACTCATTAATGGATGACAACTATTCCGGGTGAAAATGATCTGGCACGAAAATTTTATAGGTTCTGTAAAACCATCTTTAAATCGAAGTTTTATGGGAAGTATAAAAGCCAATCCGAATGAACGGCAAATCAGGGAAGCTAAAACCACCCGGCCCGGCAACCTTCAAAAATCCAAATCCAGGGAAGATCGGGAGATACAGGAAAAAAAACCCAGGAAAGTGAAAGGGCAGCAGGACGAAGGAGCGGCCGATGAGAAACCATTCGATGCGAAGACGAATAATATCCATCAAAAGAGATAGATATATTTATAGATGGAAAAATTAGTTTGTCCTATGCTCGTATCCGGTTGCCGCAAAACCTTCTAAGCGACTTTCTTTTTCCGGAAACTGACGAATTGGCCACGTCTTTTGGTTGGTACTTCCATACCGATTAACATTCCCCATGGCTTCATCTCCGGCATACGGTCAAAAATGATTTTTAATACGCCGAGGAATGGGATCGACAGAAACATTCCCGAAATACCCCATAAAGCCCCGCCCATTAAAACGATTACGATCGAAACCAGTGCATTAATTTTTACCTTAGAAGCAACGATATAAGGCACCAGGAAATGGTTGTCTACAAACTGGATAGTCATATAAGCCACTATGATCCATAGCTGAGTAGAAAATCCGTCTTTGATCACGGTGGCAATCAGTATTGGAAATAAGACAGCCAGAATACCGCCGATAAATGGAAGGATATTCAACAGAGCACCCAGGACGCCCAGTAAAACAGCATAGGGAATTCCCAGGATTAATAAGGCAGTCGTGTTTAATGTCGCTACGATCAAAGCCTCCAGCAATATTCCGACCATATAATTTTGAACAGCGCCTTTGGTCTGAATTAAAATAAGACTGACTTCCCTCTCATTCGCCTTGGCAAATATTTCATACAGGAAATTCAAAATAAGCTTTTTATAATATAAAATCAGAAACGTATATACGGGCAGAAGAAACGTCATAGCCAAGCCGCCGAGCACCGTTCCCATGGCAGCCGCCAATGCCGGTTTCATATTTGCCACCGCTTCATCGATATATTCATTTTGCTTTTTTGTATTTATGCCAAAATCATTTCGGACGAAATGCTGAAACTTTGCAAACAACATCCCAAATTTTTGCTTGAAAGCAGGTAATTCGCTGGAGAAGTTCTTAATTTCCATAAATAAAAAATAAGACAACCCGGCGATTAAGACCATGGCCATGACAATGGCTATGGCGATAGCCGGGACACAGGGAACCCTGTGTTTTTCGAGAAAGATGGTTATTGGATTTAACAATATCGCCAGCAATAAGGCAAAAGCCAGCGGTACCAGGATCTCCCTCAAATTCAGTAAAATATAAACCAATAGTACCATCCCAAACATGATGATAGTGACTTTGACATAGAAGGGATATTTTTTACCCATAGGGTTTTAGTTTATAATTCATGAATACATTATAATATCGTGCCATGAAGTCCCGCCCGTTCATATGGTTATCACTTGGCCTGGATCTGTTGCTGGCTGCTGCGAAATTTACAGCGGCTGCGTTTACAGGCAGTTCCGCTATGATCTCCGAAGGAATTCATTCCACCATTGATGCCACCAGCCAGGTATTACTGATCTGGGGTGTACGTACGAGTAGAAAAAAGCCGGATGAAAAACGACCGTTCGGATATGGCAAGGAACTTTATTTCTGGTCTTTTATCGTCTCACTGATTATTTTTCTCGTGGGTGGGTGCATTTCAATCTATGAAGGCATTTTGAGGATGAAGAGACCGGCGGCTGAAGGAACAGGCATGTGGAACTATGTCATCCTGGGCCTGGCTCTTGTCCTGACCCTGATTTCGATGACGAGTGCATCGAAAGCTTTTAAAAAACAGCGTGGCGAAGTGCCCTTTTGGAAGGCCGTTATCGGAACAAAGGATCCGACGACGCTGATTGTATTGTTGGGAGATTACGCAGACATTTCAGGGATCGTGATTGCGCTGATCGGCATTTACCTCGGACACCGGTTTAAAAATCCGTTATTTGATGGCATGGCTTCCATTATAATCGGAATTATCCTGGCCCTTATCTCGGGACTTTTGATCCGTGAAAGCAAAAGTTTGCTCGTCGGTGAAATACCCAACAGGAACAAATTAAAAGAAGCCTTGGAAATAGCCGGTTCCGACCCCTCCGTCATCAAAATAAAAAAACATTTTTCAACCGTGATGGCGCCCGACTATCTGATTCTTGTAATGGAGACTGTTTTTAAAGCGGAGCTCACAACGGGTCAGATTGCGGAAGTAATTGAGCGGATCACTAAAGACATTCAAAAAGAATGCCCTACTATAAAACAAATATTTATGGAGCCGGTTAACTAGTCGATCCCTCAGGGCTCTTCGTACCAGTTCATTTTTTTTAAATGAAAAAGCAATATAACTGAACAGATCGTCGGAATGATATTAGCTGAAAGTTTCCAGTTGCCGGTTGTAATTGTAAAGATCTGCGCCAGGACAGTGAGCGCAATAAAACTGTAAACTGCCCATTTCTGCATTTTCCACAATCCGATGATACATATAATCGTAATCAGCAGATAAGCGGTAACCATCAAAAAAGACAGACTTTTAACTGTAGTTGTATTTCTTGCCAGCGCCGGAATGATAAGGGCTATAAAACAGAAATATAGAATACAAATTACCGTGATCACCACTGGTCGTTTTGGTTTTTTCCGCTCTTCAAGAAGAATGGGATCCAATATATCTTCCTCTTCCATGGTATATAAATTATCGCAGATGCCTAACCGAATTTAACAACTTTTGCTTGTATCCTTTTTGTTTCCTGTTTGCGATTCAATTATGTTTGTTCCCATAAATTATCTGCGATGAAAGTACGGCATTTTTTAGCCCAGGTGAACATCGGAAAAATCAAAGCACCACTGGAAAGTGATCAGATGTCGGGATTTGTGAACAACCTGAACAGGATAAATGAACTGGCGGAAAAAAGTACGGGTTTCGTATGGAGGCTAAAAGAAGACAACAACAACGCCACCTCTATCAAAGTATTTGAAGATGATTTCATGCTTATCAACATGTCGGTCTGGGAAAGTATCGAAACTCTTTACCAGTTTGTATACCAGTCGGCGCACGTCGATTATCTGAAACGGCGAAAAGAATGGTTCGAAAAAATGACTGAAATATATGCTGCCCTATGGTGGATTCCCGAAACCCATACGATAACTCCGGCTGAAGCCATCGAACGGTTGATACATATCCGGCAGCATGGTGAAACACCTTTTGCCTTCAGCTTTAAAAAACAGTTCACGGCGGCTGAAGCGCTTGAACATAATTATTAAAAATTACACTACCTGAACCATCCGAAGTTTATTCGTGTTTCCGTTTATGCCCGATATGCCTGAAACCGGTTCCGATATTCCACCGGTGAAAGACCGGTTATTTTTTTAAACGTACTCCTGAAAGCCTTAGTATCATTATATCCCACGGCGAGCATCACTTCACTGATATGATACCGGGAGGTCTCCAGTTGGCGTCGGGCAGCTTCAATTTTCAGATACTGGATATATTCGGCGGGGGAATATTGTGTAGCTTTTTTAAATCGACGCTCAAAATTCCTGCGGCTCAGCAGGGCGCGGTTCGCGAGATCCTCCACATTGATCCGGTCGGCATAATTCTTTTCTATGAATTGCTGTGCACTCATTACTGCGTCGTCCTCGTGCATTTTAAATCCGCTGAATATCGAAAAAGACGCCTGGCTGTAGCGGTTAATTTCGATTTCAAATATTTTGGAACACTGAACCGCCATTTCATGGCTCACATATTTTTCAACGAGGTGCAAAATCAGATTCAAAAATGAATAGGCGCCACCACTGCTGGAAATGCCCCGCTCCTCATGTATGATGGATTTCACCAGTTCCACATCGGGATAGATCATCCGGAAGGCATCGAAGGCCAGCCAGTGCGTAGCACATTTTTTCCCCTTTAAAAGACCGGTGGCTGCAAGCAGAAAAGCCCCCGTGCAAAGACTTGCAATTTCCGCTCCCTGTTTGTATTGACGGGTTATCCAGGGAACTGCCGCCTGGTTACGTTTTATTTCCGCCGTGTAATCACCACTGAGTGCCGGAATAATTATCAGGTCAGTTTTATCAACATTATCGATCGTGGTGTGCGGCCGGATGTTGAAAGCTCCCTCATACAGGTTGGTCTCTTCCGTAAGTCCAACCAGTTCTATCGTGAAGGGCGGCGGATTTTCCGGATCCTGCACGCGCAGTAGATGATTGACCGTATTGAATATTTTATACGTGCCAATGATACTGCTCAGGATGCAACTGCCAGCCGGCACGAAAATGGAAATATGCCTTTCGGTTATCCTAAACGATTTTTTTGCGGGTTTTTTATTTTTCATATCGGTTTATTTGAACAAAACTACGTTTTTAAGTTGCCGCAAACAACCCCTTAGATTGCCGTTTGTACACACCTTATACTATTTTTTATACCGCTACATTTGGTTTGTTTTTCATCTAATACAAACGATATGTCATCCATTCAACCCGTTTCAAAACAATTTGCCCTGCATTCAAAGCTGTTCAATAATGTGCTGGAGGGAATTGAGGATATCAAAGGATCTAAGAGATTGAGTGAGCGGGTGAATCATCTTCAGTGGATTGCCGGGCATGTAACCAATTCCCGCTACCGGTTTACGGCCCCCCTGGGTCTGGAAATGTCCTTTCTCTATGCCGACTGCTATAACGATTTTACCCAGCCGCCACCATTTAACCGGATAATAGATTCCTCTGTAAAATATCCCTCCCTGACTGAGATAAAAAAATACTGGAATGAGCTGGCTCCCGTATTTGTTGAGCGAATTTCAGGCTTGACAGCTGTACAACTGGAATCAGAATCTGCAATTGCAGTACCGACCGGAAAGACCCTGCTGGATCTGTTCTCGTTTATTGCCAGCCATGAATCTTATCATATCGGACAAATGAGCATTATCCGGAAATACCTGGGGTTAAGCGCAATGTCTTACGAGTAATAAATGACTATCAAATTTTTTTAATTATGACAACACAGGAAGTAAGCCGTCGGCTGGTTGAACTCAGTCGGCAGGGAAAGATTGAAGACGTTCTGAAGGAATTATTTGCCGGCAATGCCGTCAGCATTGAGCCGAACGACTCGATGGGACCCAAAGTGGTAAGTGGTTTACCGGCAATTATTGAAAAAAGCAAAATGTTTAATTCCATGCTGGAGGAATTTCATGGTGCAAAAATTTCAGATCCACAGGTAGCCGGAGATTATTTTTCCATCTCCTGGTGGATGGATGCCACCATGAAGGGCCAGGGCAGATCCGAGATGCAGGAAATCTGTGTATACCAGGTAAAAGACGGGAAGATTGTTTCAGAACAGTTTTTCTACTGATCAATTCTCTTCCTGATCCTAAAGAATCTGAATATTTCTTTGGAGATAGGGTTCGAAAATAACGTTTTCCGGATCCATTTCGGTGACGATGGTATCCAGCATATCAATTGGGCAGATTCTATATGCTTCTGATGTGTTGATTTTATCGTGACCGGTAAGGGCAACGATCTGGTCAGCACAGCTAACCATGGTTCGCTTCATTTCACATTCGAAAAAATCGAAACTCGTCAGGCCAATTTCGTGATGAAGGCTGCATACGCCGACAAAATAAATATCTACATGCAATTGCTCCAAATGTCGGATAGCGTGCGTGCCGACCGTTACCTGGGAATCGGACATAATTCTTCCACCGGTAATAATTACTTCCATATCCTTCCGGTCTGCCAGCATTGCTGCAACCGGAATGTTATTAGTGACAACTGTCAAAGGCATATTCAACAACCCGGCTAATGTATAAGTGGTTGTACCCCCATCCAGTAAAATAGTATCGCCGGGCTTAATCAGGCGCAGGGCCTTTTGCGCTATAATCCCTTTTTCGGTTTCGGAAATATGTATTCGTTCCCGGAAACTGTGCGCATTCGGGGAATGCGGAATAGCTCCACCCCGCACTTTGGTTACCAGTCCGCTTTTCGCCAGACCTTCGATATCCCGCCTTATCGTATCCTCCGATACTTCCAAAGCCTCACTTAACTGGCCTAGTTTAACCGATGGGTTTGATTTTAAACGGTTTATTATAAAATCAAGTCTTTCTTCTTTCAACATTTTGCCATATTTTGCGATAAAATTAAAATAAAAACGGCATTATTGCGCATTTAATTGCATAAGTTTGCATAACAAATACTGAATATGGCAAAGAAACGGATTTTGATAGATATGGACCATGTGATGGCCGACATTACTTCCCAATTCATTTTATGGTACCAGAACGCAACGGGAACCGAAATAAGCCGGGAAGAACTCCTTGGTAAGCCTGAGGATCTGGCCTTTCCCCAGCCACGCCTGATCCGCGAATTTCTGCATACACCCGGTTTTTTTCGCACAGCCCAGGTTATGCCTGGAAGTCAGTCTGTAATTAAAGAACTTAACCAGTTGTATGAAATTTTCATCGTTTCTGCCGCCATGGAATTTCCGCAGTCCCTTTCTGAAAAACAGGAATGGTTACTGCAGCATTTCCCCTTTATACACTGGCAGCAGATTATTTTCTGCGGGTCGAAAAAACCAATCTCCGGCGATGTCATGATCGATGATCATGTCAAGAACCTGAGTCTTTTCAATGGCGAAAAACTACTTTTCACTGCCACTCATAATGTTGATATGCATGATACCGGCTACCGGCGGGTAAATAACTGGCAAGAAGTCGGGGATTTGTTCATGTTGAGAAATGTCCATTCCAATCAGTCAGTTAACCCTGAGCCAGACAAAACAGATTCAATTTTCGCTCCCGTTGAAATAGCAAATGTGCAGTGAAATCCAAACGCCATTTCACAGTGCGATCACAGCCTGTGAAAAATATTTTTTTCGTGTCCGGGTTTTACAGGGATGTATTCTGATGATATTCAGGGACTATCGTTCGGTATGGCTACCATATTGCTTCGGTATTCCAAGGCTAGTTCTTCGGGATTTCTTCGGGAATTCCCCTTGAAATCCCCTGGGTTTCCCGAAGAACTCCCGAAGAACCTGCCTGAAAAGGACGACTCAATACCGGACTAATATGGCCAGATTACCGAAGAATCCGCTTTTTGTAAAGGCTCAAAGAATTTGTTGTAAGGTCTTTAAGAGTAAGACATAAAGCGCACTTGTCGTCCCGATATGTTGGAAAACAGGAAAAACAGGCGCAGTGTGTCATTTATAAAAGCTCCGGTTAACTGGAAATATAAAGCATTTCACAGCCTGTGATCACACTGTGAAAATCAGCTCTGCCGCATAGTTATTTTTGCGAAGGAAGCATCTAATCGGACTTTAAATTCTGGTTGAGAAGAATTTTAAGATCTGCCAGTCTTGATTCCAAAACTTTTATATTCCGGTATATTTCCCTGGCAAGTTCCAACTGGGTAGGAGGTTCCAACAAAGCGATATCAAATTTTCTCTCATTCTCCTCTATTTGCAATTGCAGGGAATCAATTTCGGCGTATAAATTTTCTAACTGCATAACCGATAAGTTTAAGTGTAAGAAACTTATCAGTCTTAAAAATGAGGGAGAAACAAAATTACGGTTCCTTTTTTGGGGTAATTTTTATTTGCAGCTCATAACAAAGTTGAGGCTATAAGATGGTTCAAAAGGTAGCCTTTATTATCGGCAAGTATGCATTTATCATGCACAGGCCGGCAAAATGGTCTTTTACCCTTCATTTTAACTGACGACCCGGAGAATTCCTGTGCTGCTTTGATTCTGCCGGATGTAGCACGCTTGTAATTGTTCGAAATATTAAAAAAAAACTGACTTTGAATGATCAATGAATCAGGAAATAATTTTCCTCTTCTTTTCCGGTTTCAGCGATGGGTTTGCGAATGAATAAATTCCGGATATAGTCGATTAAGAATTTCATAGTGTTGTTTTTAATTGGATTTCAAATCTACTAACTGACAGAGCAGCGAACAAATGAGAATCTGTAATGAAATGTTATGATTCCCCTATACATGACCGTTATGTTAACAGAATGGAAACAAATTGTTAAGCAGGGTCGTAAAAAGAAAAAACCGCTAGTTTTCTTAGCGGTTATTCAAAAAACGAGGATCTTAAAATGTCTTTCGTTCGGATTGGTTTGGTTAATTCATTCGGAATTGGTTCGGTTTTTTCGGTCGGAATCGGTTCGGTTTTTCGGATTGGATCGGTTATTTCTTTCGGATTGGATCGGTTATTTCTTTCGGATTGGATCGGTTATTTCTTTCGGATTGGATATATCAAAAGTATAGCAGCCAGGCTTTACCTGAAAGCGAGGGAACACTCGATTTTATCGTAAGTTTACGAATCGTTGGTTTACAGAATATTCTCATAAATCATTGAAAATCAAATGATATGACAGTTAAAGAACAGTTATCTAAGTATGCCCGGTATAATCAATGGGCGCACCAGAAACTACTGGAACTGATCGGAACCCTCACACCAGAGCAACAACACGCCACCATTCCCAGCAGTTTTGATAGTTTGTACAAAACAGTATTTCATGTATGGGGCGCTGAGAGCCTCTGGCTCGGGCGTTTAAACAAGGCACCTGTAACAATATCCGGTGATCCGTTTGAAGAATCAATGGAAAAACTTTCGGATGCATTGGAAACAGTGGATCAGCATTGGGTAAATTGGATTGCAAACAAAGAAGATGATCAGCTGACCGAAGAGCTTCATTATAAAAATAAAGCGGGACTCCCCTTCTGCCAGTCATATGACTTGTTACTTCACCATATATTCAATCACAGTACCTACCATAACGGTCAGCTGGTAACCATGCTTCGTGCACTTGGCGCAACCGGGATACCGTCCACCGATTATGTTGCATGGACCTTTCTACCAGCTTAGAGAATTCCGGGAAAGGAGTGATTCAGTGCCCCCGATTCATTGTGCACCCGTATATTTATAAATTGAACTGAAACAGTTGCATTAACATTCCTGAATATTCAAAACATCTATGATCAGGTATATCTTATTACTGCTTTTCACTTTGAATTTCCACCAACTGTCTGGCGGGCATGATATTACGATAACACTGAAAGTTCATGGTACCGACGACCGGATGACGGAAAAGATCCGGAGCAGTTTAAAGACGGATCTTGGGAATAAGTCAAACATTGTCATTGTGAGTGATACGACTGATTCATCCACTTTCAACATCACCGTGCAATATTCCACTCTTAAATCCGGTGATAAACTGGTCGGAATATTCATGAGTGCAATATTATCCCGCAGAATACGTACATCAAAAGATGAAACGGCTTATATCCTGCTGAAAAGTTCTGTTTCCTCTACTTCGAATCCTTCGGATATTGATAAGATATGCGCCAATTGGATAGACCAGTACGAAATGCAATATTTTGATAAGGAAAGAAAACAGACCACCCGTTAAAAATTATTTATTGAAATAATTTTAAATTACATACCTAAACTTTTATTTTATGATCATCGTACACGAAACCTTCGTAGCCAAACCCGGCAATGCGTCTAAACTGGCTAAAATGTTTAAAGAAGCCACCAAAGACAGTCCGGACATAAAGAATATACTAACCGATATGACCGGCGCATATAACCGGGTGATCCTGGTCAGTCAATACGAAAATCTTTCCGCTTTTGAACAAAGCTGGGACAAGATGAAACAGGATCCCGCGGCCATGAAGAAAATGGAAGATGCGATGAAAGGATATCAGGATATGTATCAGACCGGTTCCCGGGAGATCTTCCAGGTCTGGTAGTTGAACGGCCGGCCCGTGTCAAAATAGCATTTAAATTTCGCGGCATCATTTTTAGCTTTGAAATAGAGTAATTCTATTTTTAACTTAAAAAGAAAAACATGCACTACAATCAGTCATGGGCCGCAAAAGGCAACAATTACGGAAACAAACAGCATTTCATCCGCTCTATGCAGCGGGCTGCCGTAAACATTTACAAAACAGACAACAGCTACGAATTGCTGGTGTTTGCTCCGGGCCGTATCAAGGAACATTTCCATCTGGACATGAATGGAAATGAACTCACCGTTTCTTATAATCCGCCGGAAGGATTTCCCCGTCCGGAATGGATATTGAGAGAATACAGCCGTGGTGGGTTCAAAAGAACGTTCACTTTAAATGACGGCATAGATACACAAAACATTACTGCTAAATATGCAGATGGTGTTTTGCAGATCAGCCTTCCTGTCATTGAAGGAAAAGAAAACGAAAAAAAGGAAATACTGATTAACTGATCATTTTTCCTGCTTATCAGACGGGTATCTTCGGATACCCGTTTTTATTCCGGATTACCCCTGCCTTCGGTCAGCAACCTGAAAAGGCTGCCTTTCACATGCTGATCCCAGCCTTTTTCGCAGTCGTTAAAACATTCCACCCCGGGTTTGAGCCCGATATGGGTCATTCCGATCTCCGTTAAATTTTTGTTTTTGGAAATCTCCCAAAGAACGCTGGTATGGTTCCATTCGGTTTTATCCTTTAACCAATGCAGATAACAATCCTGCACCGCCCAGACGATTTTTTTATCCGGGATCATTTCTGTGATTTTAAATCGCACAAATGTTTCTCCAAAGCGAACGATAAATATATCGTTTAGTTCTTTTGCACTGCCTTCAAATTTTTTGGCCCACCACGCTCGTACATTACAAATGGCGTCTGCTGCTTTGTGCGCACTTGTATGCACCTGAATCGAAGCATGATAGTCTGTATGTGTGGATGTTTTCATTTTTTTGATTTTTTAATTTGCTTATTAATCAAATCGTCCAGCTTCTTCAACCGGGTCTGCCAGAACTGATCAAAGTAATTGATCCATTGCTGAAGTTCCCGGAACCCTTTCTGGTTTAACCGGCAATGGCGTTCACGACCGATATCTTCGATTGAAATAAAGCCGGCCCCATAAAGAATTTTAATATGTTTAGACACGGCCGGCCGGCTCATATCAAAATTCTCCGCGAGCGCATTGATGGTCAGGCTCTCCCTGGAAAGCAGGTGTAGCATCTGTCGCCGGTTCGGATCTCCAATCGCCAGAAACGGGTCCGCCACATTAATGATCGGCTGTTTCATTGGCCAGCTGTTTGATTATTAATTGCCCTGCTTTTTCCATATTCTTTTTCCAACCGGTATTCATGCCCTCGTAGAGCTTTTTATTTACGAGTTCTCCGAAACCGGTATGTTCCAGAAAAAGTTCAGTACCGTTATCCCTTGGTTCCAATTGCCAGATTACTACCGAATCCATCGTCGTCTGGCCTGCGGCCGGACCACCTTTCCAGGAATATGATAGTTTTTTAAAAGGAACCACTTCCAGTATTTCACAATACACGTTTCCGTCGAATTCCATTTCCGGATATGGATTCGTCTTAAACATGAACTGATGACCTACTATGGGCTGAATATCATTTTTCATGACCCATTGTGAAAGAAGTTCCGGCTTTGATCCTCCCGGTTGAAATAATTTCCGATCTGACCGGAATTAATCAATGTTTCCGATGCGTGTATAATCGGTTTACCGTCTGGTCCTTTTTTTACTTCATTTTTGATAAAACTGGCGGAAAGAGCCAGTTTAAGCCCGCCTGCATTGCCCAGATTCACTGCGTAGCTGATCACCCCTTCGAGTCCCCTGGACCGTGTATCAATAGCATTGGCAAAAAAGTTTGCCGTTGCTGCTCCGTTAGCTTTCAATAAATTGGTAAGCGTTGTGTCCGTTCCACCATTAAAATTATTGGTGAGAATGATCCGGTTATTGATATTGATCCAATATCCATCGATGGATATTTCCAGCCCTTTAACCGGCGTAGCTGTAAAACCAACCGAATAATTGTTTGAGGTCTCCTGAGTCAGTTTGGGTATTCCAAGAATGGCTGCCGGTTTGCTATCGTTTGTAAAAGTGCCACTTTGCGTAGGCACCAATCCGGAAGGGGTTGATACGAATATGGTATTTGTTTTCGCATAATATTTCTGCTGCATGGAGGGTGCCCGGAATCCGCTTGAACTGGCCGCTCTGAGCATGAAGTTTTCGTTTATCCTATAGGTTGTGGCAAGTTTGTAATTCAGTGTATTGCCGAAATCAGAATAATTTTCAAAGCGCAATGCAAATTCGAGCATCCAGTTTTTGGTGAGATTCTGCTCCAGATCAAAATATGCGCCTTCATTGGAGCGGGTATGTCTTTTTGCATAATCAGGAACAAAGCCGGCGAATACCTGGGCGCCCGCAGCAGCTCCGGATGCAACATCATAATTTTTGTAAGAATCTTCCTCGCCGGCAACCTGCTCATACTGGTCTGTCCGGTATTCCGCTCCCCATGCTACATTCAGTCCGTACAATAGTTTGAAATTACGGTTGAAATCTGCATTTACCGTATTCTGTAAAAACTGCATACCGCCGGCATCAAATTTTGTGGCGGGGTTAGGGGTGACTGCAAACTGGGAGTAGTTAACCGAATTATCCACGGTAAAACGAATCGTATTTATTCCAAGCGTGTTGGAAAAGGATGCG
>Ga0206903_10151_pt1 | contig 22459 bp, 18 predicted proteins | sample Alteio_BWOrgHeat_45_FD_152959 | JGI IMG/M metagenome (GOLD analysis project Ga0206903, IMG submission 152959) | Enriched cells from forest soil in Barre Woods Harvard Forest LTER site, Petersham, Massachusetts, United States -... | ecosystem: Environmental > Terrestrial > Soil > Temperate forest >... | reverse complement strand
CTTTGCTGGGATGGAATAGTCCGATCCAATGCATGGCATTGCGAAATAACCAGTAATCTTCGGAGGTCAGGGTTCCCGCTAAGGTCTGAAAGTCGATCTTCTCCAATAAAGCCCCAATCCGTTCCAAGGGGAAGCTTTCGGGTTGAGTTAACCATTTCCAGGTCCAGAGATAGAGACGGTCACAGAATTCCTTCACCCGAAAATTAACTAAGTCCCCGGGGTGGAGAATCCCCTGCAAAGTGCGGATGCGGTAACTTTTTTCGAAAAGAAACGGATTGGAAAGCAGGTACCGCTCGATTTCCGACTCACCATATAGATTGTAGTAGCGATGGTAAGGTAATTTCGCCACCCAGAATCGATAGTGATCGGCTTGAGTCAGGTGAGAATGCTCCAAAGCTCCAGCATCGACGATAAAACGAATATCGCCTCGATGGAAAGCACCCCGGAATTCCATCGCTTGTAATAGAGCTCTCGCATTGGAAAGTTCTCCCGAAGGAACTTTGGCTAAGACCTTACCCAAATCGCCGAGCGCATTTGAAAACGATAAGCCGAGATTCTCCAAACAATAAATGATATTGGAAAGGGCGCAGGCCTCGTCCGCTTTGGAATCGGCTCTGATCCGGGCAAATAAAAAAGACTCCAGCGCGGTGGAATAATCCGCGTCGACCATGGAATTGAGCCCTTGCTGGAAAGGGAGTTGAAAAGGGGCAGAGACTCCAGAAACTTCCACGTAATTCGACACAATTTTTACTAACCGCTTGGAGGATTCTCTCTTCCCATCCCCTCGGGCCATCGAAGCTAACAATAGAATCAAACGACAGAGCCGAAACTGATCTTCTCGCGGCAAACTGCGAAAACTCTCCTCGGAAAGCTGGTCCTGAGCTAAAGGAAAACGACTCAGGAGCTCGTCGAGGAGATTTTTACATTCGACCACCTGCTGATTCATCCTCCACCGCCAAAGCGTCGCAAGGGTTTGGTCGAGGATAATTCTTTTCTCTGGAGCAAAAAAATCCGAAAATTGATCGCCGGGGCTCGTTGCCATGGTTTGACCCTAGCATCGGCCCCGTTCGAAGGTAAAGAGACGAGAGCTCACCTGCCTTTTCCAATCTTGGCAAAGGCAGAACGGGCGGAAGGAACGGCCAGAGCATCGAGTTCTTTCGCATTGAAGAAGCCGGTCTTTCCGACGGAAGTGGAAGCCCGTTCCCCTTCAATTCCTCCCTCAAACCAGTCGGGAGAATTTTTGTCTGGAGTGAAGAGCTGAAAGCTGAGTTGGGCTTGAGGATAACGGCTGCCGATACCCATGACCGTCGTGCCGCTGAGCAAAACGTCCACCTGGGCGGTGACGATGGCATCGACGCCTAGATCCCTAATCAATTCGTTTCTCCCGTCCACTCCCAAAATCCGTAACGATTGATTATCCATCACCCCATCCACTAAAAACTGGGTGTGGCCGGAGGGAGTAGGCATGCGGTTATGCCAACCCTTCATCGATTGATCGAAAAGTTTTCGGTAAGTCGCGTTTTTCTTGAGTCGGGCATAGGGCACCACTTCCCAAGCCATATTACCGTGAAAGGCTTTGGCCAATCCTTCGTACATTTGGTCGACATTCGAAGAATGCTCGCTGATCAGGCTGCCGCCGGCCACGCCTTCGGTTTTGCCACTATTGAGATTGAGTCCGATTCCAGCGGGGGCGGGCTCCACCACACTGAAACCGACGATAGCTACTCGCTTTACTCGTCCGATCACCGCTTCATCCTTGTGGTGAGTGAGGCTGCCACATGCCGTCATCCCCACTAATAATATCAGTGCCAGCCCTTGGATAATTTTTGTTTTTTTCATTAAATCCTCGTCGATTAATTGATTTCCGGTCACCGGGCGATTAGCGACAAAGCCGAACCGAGTAAACTCCCGAAGCCGCAAAGCCCGTTCCGCCACCAACGGCTAAATGGCCTTTGACTCGCCAATCATCAATAACGTCGATAAAGGAACTTCCCATGGTTCCCATCCGATACGTCCGACCGGATTCTCCCGGATATCCAAAATAGAAGGAGGTCTCTTTAGTAGCGGAGCCGAATTGATGCCTGGTTTCCCCAGTTCGGGCATGAGCCACGAGATAAATCGCTTTTCCCTGATCATCCGGACTCACGCTTGCGCACGGCACTCGATGGGGATCGTCCCAAAAAACGAGCTCCAGCATTTCCGATCCGCTCGATGACAAATAACGCGTCGCTTGCCCACTCGTGATTTTCCAAGGCTGACCATTTAACTGTCCAGCCAAGGGACCGGAGCTCGGCGCCGGGGGACCGGTCACCTCGGGCTCATTACTGCCGCCCTCAATTTTGGCACTGCATGCAAACAAGACGGGAACCAAAAGCATTCCCAACAAATTCCTAAGTACGGTCGCTTTCATCGCAATCCTCCAATGGATAAGACTTTGAGACTCTGCTCAAGGACTCAAGTTAGGAAAAGCCTATCCAGCCAATGCCCACAAAGGATCCTCAAAAAATATTTATCTGGGGCAAGGAATGAGAAGATCCCCCTTTTTGACCAGGACAGTTTGGGATAGTGTCCCTCTTGGAACTTTATTTGGGGGTGCCGTGAGAAACCTTTTACTTAAGAGTTTTCTTTGCTCATTTCTGATTTGCCCGGGAACCAACGCCGCCAATCAGATCGAAAGCGCGCGATTGGTCTCCGGAGATTGCTCGGGGTTTACCCTAAAGGGCTCGGGTTTACTTTTCCAGACCGGCGGGAAGAGTTACCTAGTCACCTCTCAGTGGAATATTACGGAGCGCTCGGGGAAAACCTGCCACTCTGTTTCCTTCGGTCACCACGGCGCGGAAAAAGCGGATCTTTTGCGAGCGGATTGGGGAAGTGGCCTAGCGCTGCTAAGTGTATCTGGCCTTCCCACTAAAGGACTGATTCGGCTCGAAGACTTTTCAGATTCAATCCCGGATGAATCCACCGCAGTGGAAATCACCCAGGACGGAAATCCAGCGCAGGCGGCTTTAGTGATCCGCAATCAGAGCCATCGGCACCACATTCCTTTCCAATCGACCGTACTGGAAGTGCAAGGGGCCGCCGTTAGTGGCGAAGCGGTAGGATCGGTCGTTAGAGCTCATTCTGATCCATCCCAGTTTATCGGTATAGTCTCAAATCAATTTTTATCCCCCATGGCAGGAGGGGCGACTGAAACTGGGGAATGGAAGCGAAACCAATCGCTCACTCATGACGATCTCCTCGTTATCCCAGCGGTTGAGGTGAAAAAGTGGATTACCCAAGTTCTCGCCCATCCTTCAGACCCAGCTCATTTTTATCAGTCGGACGATGCTAAATTGGGAATTGAAGATAGTGTGACTTCTGGAGAGTTAAAGGTAACGACTGACTGTCAGGCGTCATCTGATTCCTCACCCACGTCTCCCAGTTCCCCCGATGATGACGGAATGGGAGGCGCTCCGGTCGGCGGATCCGACGGAGTTGGAGTGGGGGGAAGCAATGGCCATCCTGGAAGATGTCTTGCTCAACTGTGGCTACAATCTCCAGCGATTTCCGTTTTCCCCACCAGTCTTGCGGCTTCATTCTACTCGGATGCGGTAAACGGCCTTAAACAAGGGAATCAATTTCAAGTGCCATACTTCATCGGAAGAAATGACAAAGGCATTTGGGAAACTTTAGGGTTCTCTTCCAGCTCGGAGTTTTTTCAAAACCTGAATCTTGCGAAGTATTCTCCGCTGGTCGAAAAAACCATGGCCAGGACGCCTGAAACCGGAACCGCGAGTTTCTTGGAGCTCAGAGAAAAGAGCTTGGAAATGATGACTTTAGCCGACGACCTCCGGTTCAAATGGGGAACTCCGTTTCTGGAAAATGCTTATTTGACCGGACGAATCCTGCGCTCAGAAAACTGGAAAGAAGTGAATGGTGCGGATCTTGGCTGGTTACTGGCCCCTCATCCCGGCATCGAGGAAGGGTGGATAAGTCTTCAAATGGTCGATAAGGACAACGCAGAGAAATTACGCGACCTGTTTGAGACGATAAAAAAGCTCCGGGAGAGCTTTAAATGACTCGAATTCTAGTTCTCCTGGGAATATGGACTCACCTCGCTTTTGCCCTCCCTCTTGCGCAGTATCAGGCCGCAGTGGTCAAGATCCAGTCTTACTTATGCGACGGCAATGGAGATGTCTTTCGGGGAAGCGGTATTCTATTTTGGAGAGAACATCACGCCTACGTTTTGACCTCTGAACACGTGGTTCATCGAATCAACGGCCCCTATTGTCATCGTGTTTGGAACCCCAGTCTTAAAACGCAAAAAGTGGCCACTTTTCTGTGGGGTGATCTGGGCACCGGCATCGCATTGCTCGAAGTAGAACAAGTTAGCGAGGAGGCCACGTCTGTCGGGTTCAAAGATCTTACCGTCCCCCGGGCCCTTGCCAAAGATTTGCCGGTCGTGGTGACTGGCTTTCCCTGGAAAACGAATCTGGCGGTCACCTCCAAACAAGGGAAGGTGGTTGATCCCAATAGCGCACAACCGTTTCTGCTCAATAACACCAATTTAGTCGAGATCCGCGACGCATTGGGAGAGTTTGGAATGAGTGGGGGTCCAGTTTTTACTCCAGACGGCGCTTTCGTAGGAATGCTTTCTCATCAAAAATTAGCGGCCAGTGGAAGTGCGAGCTCTTTGCTCTATGCCATTCCCGGGGCTGGTGTTCTGAATCAACTCGAGAATTATTTTCTGGGCAAGAGTCCCTTCCTTCACTTTCCGCGTGACCCGGAGGGTGAGCTTGCCCCCTCTAAATACTCGGTGGTCATCGTGGTTAACCATGGATTTCGCTATCGCTTTAACAACGATCTTTATGAATATTACACCGGCAATCGGAAACCCTTTTGCCTAGGTGCGGTTGCTTATTGGGGAGAGGAACCTCCCACCATTCCTTATCAAGATAGCAATCATTTTCTGAGCCGGTTGCGCAGCTACTTGATTGAAGACAAAGAGCACCCGGAAGCCCAGTTTTATCTGGTGGCAACTAACGATCCGACCGGGACGCGAGTTTGCGCCAATTCGGCGACGGATTGGTTTTTGAGGCTTTCTTCTCCTGGTTACCGTTTGAGGGTGAATCGAACTGGAGTAGCTCGCTCGGGGATCAATGAAGCGGCAACTGAATTATTCTCCCTACAATCCCAAATCGGACAGAATCCCCTTGCGGCCGACCTCGAACCTCTGGTGCAAAGTCTCAAACAAATCCCCACCGGACAGTATTTTATTCCCGGAACCATCATTCTCACCGACTACTTCACTCCCCAATGGTTATGGCAAAGAAAGGCCGAGATCACGAATCTCTTCAATACCGTCCAACAACCCCACTGGAACCAGCTAGAGCAATCCTCCCCAAAAATCAAAAAGTCCCTAGAAAACGCCCTAAGAAACCTAGAAACCGCACTAGACGTGCGAGAACTCTAGTGCCCATCTACTTTTCAGCTGGAAAAGTCGCGGGTATCTCTTACCGGGTATTTTATACCCGCGACCAACTCAGCTGAAAAGTAGATGGGCACCTGTATAAGCTTCGGTCATGCGGCGGACAAAATTTGTCGGGTTTGGCGTGGGGCCGTTCTTTCAGGCATGGGGTGATCTGGCATATCCCTTGGATAGTTAACTGGGAAACGCTGTTGGAGTGACTTGATGAACGTTCCCCGCTGGATGAATACTGAAGCGCCTCGGCGCTTGAAGCGCCGAAACCTGGTTTTGCTCTTACTTCTCATCTTGGGCCTCGGGGCCTTTTTCTCCGAGTCTAAGCCGATTGCCGAACAGAAATCGACGAGTGGCAAGATTGAGACTTCACGACTGGGTGCCCTGCTTTCTCCCGAAGTCGCAGCTAAGCAAATGGATGAGGTACTGGCTGGTTTAGAGCAGCAAAACGGGCAGAGCTTTCTTGACCGATCCGATCAGGACGAGATTTCCCGACTCTTCCAGCTTAAGGGTGCTTCTGAATTTGAAAAGGCCAGGGACGCCTACTACTTGGTATTGATGGCTCGCTTGCACCGGCTTCCGCCGGAAATCACCGATCGAGTCCGAGTCGCGGAGAAAGACTTGGTAGTGATTGACGATGGCTTTGAAGAAGGAGGAGCCTACTGGGACCGCTATTCTCATAGTGGACAGGTGACCCTATCGCTGCCTGAATTTTTGCAGCATACGATCATTGAATATTCCCTTTCCCTTCACGAACTCGAGCACGTTATTCAATTTGAATCGGCCACCGCCATCGATTCCCGATTGCTGCCTTTTATGGTTTCTGATGATGAAAGTCCCACTAAGTATCGACGAGAACGAGCGGCACTTGCGGTTCAATGGCAATACCTACATGCTATCCCTAGGGAAACAAAGCTTACCCTACTAGAACAATGCCTGCGCCTCAGTGAGTTTAGAAGCATGCCAGGGGCCGAAATTGTCGCGGCTGATTTGAAAAATTCAGATCTTCCTTGGGAGCAATATTCAAGCATCGCCGAAAAAGTGCGCGGCATAAAGCCCATAAGTTTTGCTCAAATCCAGACGGCAAATCTATCCCCCACGACCGCCAGTCTTAACAATCAATTTATTTCAGAAACGGAAACAAGCTCGGCTCCCAGCGAAAAGCCTGAACCCCGAGATACCGACACCGGTCCCCCCGAGGATTAAAGAATCGTTGCTCAAGGCGTAACCAATCGATAGTAGGCATGCTCAGGCTGCAACACCACCAACCGAGTCATTTGCAGTTTGGGCGCTACAATATCGGTTTCAATCGTCGACCAATAGACCGCATCTGTTTCATCCGCCGCCACTAATCGATAGGCGACTCCTGGTTTGAGCCAGGAAGTCTGGATTTCCATCGCACCGGAAGGATAGGTCACCAACGATTTGGCATAAGGCCGAGCAAGGGGATCTCCAATGAAAAGTCCTTCTCCGGGCCAAGCGACTGATTTCCAATAGGCCTCCACCAAACTATTCCCCCTAAAATAAAACGGAACCAAGATACTGGGATCGGGAAACTTCTGTGGATAGGCACAAGGTTCGACCACTGTCCCGTAACTCCCCGTCGCTCCGGCTTGCAACCAAGCTAAAGCACTCATTTGAGAACTGGTGGGCACCTGTCCGCCAAAGGAAGTCAGGTGATCAGCCACTGCTCCCGGCGCAAAGAGATTAGTCGTGATCGAGGGAACCGTAGGCAATCCGGTGAAATAGAAAAGCACATCCGGCTTGCCAGAAATGACATCACTTCCGGTTCCCGCCGAATTATCGACGTAAATTAAATCATCTCCGGTAGTGGAGGGATCCCAACTTTGAACCAAATTTTGAAATTCCGGATAACGCACACTACGGGCACTATCCGAAGTTCGGATGAAATACCCATTGCCGTGAATCAGTGTCCCGGTGGCAAGGATCCCCCGCTCAATCAGGACCTCTACGTCAGAAATACTCGCACCAGCCAACATCATCGCCGGTCGAATTCCGAGATCGGTGAAAGGAGCGGTCGACTCCTGATTGTAGTAGGGACTTTGGGCAGTCGTCCCACAAGTTCCCCCCGTGGTATTGCAATACTTAAGATCAAATCCCAAGGTGAAAGCACTGGTGATCGACATGCATTGGACTAAGTAGGGCTGAGTCCAAGTAATGACCAGGGCCTGAATCAACGGTCCTAACGCCGCATCGACTTTTGCTTTCAGGGGAAGAAATTGGGCGCTGGTGAGTGTACTGACACCGGCTGGAAAATTGAGATGGACCACGTTAGCTGGCGGGATGGCCCTGCGACTTTGATAGTAATTTGCCACGGCGACTGACTGGGAATCATTGTCGTTAACCAAAATGGCGATTTCATTTTCTGAAATCGACCCCCGAGGTGGCAAGAAGAGCGGTCTTGCGAATGCGGCCTGGGATGAAGCGCCAGAATGTCTCAAAGAGAACCCGATCCCACAGGAAGACAATCCCAGAAGCAGGAGTATCCCGATAAGACGGGTCGGAATGCTGGCCCTTTTCGATATTTCCCTGGCCATCGTTCTCCTTGAGCCGAAGCTCAGGCCTATGTTTTTCAGTATAAATGGCTAACTCCTCGGGATAATGAGAAGAAAATGTGGATTGTGCAGCGGCTTTTCTTGGACTGACGCTTTATCATTAGTTATTCTAAGAGCTTGAAATCGGCGGCGTTTCGGACGAGATCTGGGACATTATAAGGAGCTTTTCATGGTAACCGCAATCCTCTGGACAGGACTTCTCATTGCAGCGCTAGGCTATTTCGGATGGCAACTTTGGGGGCGGTTTTCTGTTTTGCTTAAGGCCCGAAGAGATGACGGACGCAAGTATGATTCCAAAACCTTGGTCCCTCGCCTCAAGCAAACGCTGATCTACGCTTTTGGCCAAAAGAAATTCTTCCGAGACGACCAACCTGCCGGGGTCATGCACATCATCATCTTCTGGGGCTTCGTTACCTTACTCTTTCAAGTCATCACCATGTTTGGGCGCGGGTGGGATCCCGAATTTCGCATTCCTCTCTTCGGAGTGAATGCCCTAGGCGGTCCTTACGGTTTCGCTAAAGATATTTTTGAAGTCGCGGTTTGGGTAGCAGTCTCGATTGGACTTTTCCGTTGGGCGGTGGTTCGGCCCACCCGACTCTTTGGCTTTCTTCCCGCGGAGAAACGCCTAAGCGAGCACTCCCATTGGGAGGCTTATCTCATTCTTATTTTTATCTCAGCCATCATGGCATCTGGCCTTTTCTACGATGCAGGCCGGATGGCGGCTTACGCCGCGACTAATCCAGAAATCGCGGCTGAAATGCACTGGCAACCCGTGAGTGCTGCGCTTTCTCGGCTTTTTGCCTCCAATCCTGAACTGGGGCTTACGATCTCCAACCTAAGTTGGTGGGTGCATAATCTGGTCATCTTATGCTTTCTCAATCTGCTTCCGCGTTCCAAACATTTTCATATCATCACCGCGATCCCCAATGTGTTTTTTGGGAAGGTAGAGCCCAAAGGGCGTCTCGCGAAACGGGACTTCACCGTAGAAAATCCCCTCTTTGGCCGTTCCACTCCCGATCAGTTCACCGCCAAGCAAGTGTTGGACATGTACAGTTGCACGGAATGCGGTCGCTGTTCGACCAACTGCCCGGCTACCGCCACCGGAAAACCGCTAGCACCTCGGCAATTCCTGGTTGATTTACGCAACACGATTTACGCCAATCAAACCAAACTCGCGATGGCGAAGACCGGCACCGACGGCGCAGCCGGCGAGGTAACCTTCGAACCGGTGGTGGCAGAGGACAAGCCAATCTCCGACGAAGTCGTGTGGTCTTGTCTGGAATGCCGAGCCTGCGAAGAAGCTTGCCCGGTGAATATCGAATACGTGGATAAAATCGTCGATATCCGACAGCACTTAGTGCAAGAAGCTTCTCGCTTTCCCGCGGAACTAAATCGCGCCTTTAAAGGAATGGAGACCCAATCTAATCCCTGGGGAATCAGCTCCGCTGAGCGCACAACCTGGGCAGACGGGTTTGATGTCCCCACGCTGATGGAAAAGCCGGATGCCGAATATCTGTACTACGTCGGCTGCGGCGGTTCCTTTGATTCCAACAACCGCAAGGCGACCCAATCTTTTGTGCGTATTCTTAAAGAAGCAGGCGTATCCTTTGCCATTCTCGGTCAAAGTGAAACGTGTAACGGAGATTCTGCTCGACGATTGGGAAATGAATACCTCTACCAAACTTTGGCTGAGCAGCTCTCAAACACCTTGAAGGAAAACAACGTAAAGAAAATCCTAGTCAATTGTCCCCACTGCTTCAATACGTTAAAGAACGAGTACCCTGATTTCGGCGGAGACTGGGAAGTGACCCATGCGGCGGCGCTCGTGGGAAAACTCATTAACGACGGCAAGGTGAAAATCGATACCAAAAAATCTTTCGACAAAAAAGTGGTCTACCATGATTCCTGTTACTACGGACGCTTCAACGATATTTACGACGAGCCCCGCAACTTAATTAATCAAGTGCCGGGAGCCCAGCTGGGTGAAATGGAACGCTGCAAAGAAAAAGGAATGTGCTGCGGTGCAGGTGGTGGTCGAATGTGGATGGAAGAAAAAGCAGACCAACGGGTAAATCTTCTTCGCACCGATCAGGCTTTAGAGAGCAAACCAGACGTCATCGCGACCTCCTGTCCTTATTGCCGGATCATGATCGGAAGTGGCATCAACGAAAAAGGGCTGGCAGATAAAGTCGGAGTGATGGACGTGATGGAAATCGTCGCCGCCAGCATTGCCGAGAGCAAAGAACCGACGCAACCCAAGATCTCTCCATGACGTAATGCATAACTTGCTTAGAATCTTTTCGCAAAATGAAACTTCGCGTCTTGCTTAAAGCTGTTGTCTCCTGACCTAGCTTTTGAGAAGATAGATTTCTCTCCTAGCCCCCGCAGGGTTTTAATTCATGGGTGGAGAGGCTTGTTATTAATCATCAACCTGAGTAGCAGCTCGACAACCTGAGAGGTCGTCGGCCGTGGTTTAGGCCTCGGATCGAAGCCAAACGGGAAGTGGGCGTATATTGAGAAAGGCCAACACACCATGAATCAATGGTCAAAGTTAGTTATCGGCGCCGTTGTGGCAGGATTAGTTTCTACTTCTACCTTGGTAAAAGCGGATGACGACGCGGCTGCAACCGCAGCTCCGGCGAAAAAGCACCACCACGGTAAACACAAGAACGGCTGCAAGGGCAAAGGCAAAGATGCCGCTAAAGATGCCAACAGCTGCAAAGGCGCGAACGGCTGCAAGGGCAAAGATGCAAAGCCCGAAGCTGGTGCGGCTGCTGCTCCGGATGCCGGTGCGGCTGCAGTTCCTGCCGAACCGACCAAGTAAGTTAGTAGTTTGCCCCAAGAGGAGCTTGCTTCTCTTGGGGTTTTTTTTCGATTTGAAGTCGCATTATGCCTTTTCTTGATTCTCCTTTTCTCGGTTTCGGTTTGGGCCTTCGGCCGATCTATTACGATCACTTTCTCGAGCAAAAGCCAGACGGTGTTTCCTGGGTAGAAGCCGTCACCGAAAATTATATTTCCTGGAAAAATCACCATCCGATCAAATCCACCGCTCTACTGGAAAAGGTGCGAAGTCATCTGCCTGTGGTCCTTCACGGGGTTTCCCTCTCCATCGGGTCCGTAGACCCTCTCGACCGCGAATATCTCAAGCGCTTGAAGGAGCTCGCTCATCGCATCGAGCCGGCTTGGATCTCGGATCATCTTTGCTGGACCGGCGTTCACGGGGAGAATAATCACGATTTGCTTCCCTTGCCCTACACCGACGAAGCCATCAGGGTCGTGGTCACTAAGGTACAGCAGGTTCAAGAAGCCTTAGGCCGGCGTCTATTGCTGGAAAATGTTTCGAGCTATCTGGAATTTGCCCACTCCGAACTGACGGAATGGGAATTCCTTACTGAAGTTTCCAAGCGCGCAGATTGCGGCATTTTGCTAGATATCAATAATATCTATGTCAGTTCGATCAATCACCGCTTTGCCCCACTTGATTATTTAAACGCCATTCCAACCCAGCGAGTCGGACAAATTCACTTGGCCGGTCATACCACCGATCCTCAGGGCTATTGCATTGATACTCACGACCATCCCATCATCGATCCGGTTTGGGATCTCTATCGTCACGCAGCACGGCGTTTTGGTCGGGTGAGCACCATGATTGAAAGAGATGATAAATTTCCTCCCTGGGAAACCTTGATGGCAGAGCTCGGTGAGGTAAAGCGGATTTGGGAGGAGGAAAATGAGCGCTCCTACTCTGTACGAGATTCAATTACGGTTCCAGCATTTGCTTAAGGAAGAGTTCCGAGCCACCTCTCCGGATTGGTTAGGGGGTCGAGATACGCCTCCAATTACCTATCAGCGCCGCATCGGAATTTACCATGCTGCCGCCGAAATGCGCTTTCAAGAAGCACTGCAAGAAGATTTTCCTCAGATGTACCAAGTCCTGGGTGATCAAGATTTTGGTCGCCTTCTGCGCGCATACCTAAATCAGTTTCCCTCGCGCTACCATAGTATCTGCGAAGTAGGGCAGCACTTTGCCGAGTTTTTTCTCTCTCCCCCCGCCGGGATAGTTATGGAATTGCTTACCCGCCATCCCTATCTCAGCGATCTTGCGGCTTATGAATGGACCCGCAACCTCGCCTACTGGGCAGTAGAATTTCCACCGCTAAAACTAGAGGAAATGCAGAGCTCTGCTGCCGAAGCTCCGGAAAGCGTTGTCTTGGAGCTCCACCCTTCTGTTTTCCTGGTGGAATCATCCTGGCAAGTCGATCGCCTGGGGACTTCCCGAAAGCTAGCTTCCAGAGATGGAGTGAAATTAATGGTCTCCCGTCAGAACGGTAGAGTGACGGGACGCCGTTTGGGAAAGAAGCCTTGGGCCTTGCTGCGGGAAATTGCAAAAGGCACGAGCTTAGGAAATTTGGAAGAATGCCTAAACACCCATCAAATCAAACCGGATGAAGCCCTTCGCCTTATCGCTTCCTGGGTAAGTAATCAGGTAATCGGATCTTTTCGACGACAGAATAAATGATCCAGCGAAACCATTCCACTCCCTAAGCCGGTTAATGCGAGGAGTAAAAGAAGGTAAAGGAATTCTGACGTCTCGGTGAGAGTGGAAAAACTCGCCAAGGCGTCCTTCTTCGCGGTGAGCAGAGCTACGATCATGGTGCAAGCCAAGGGCACAGAGACATAACGAGTCCCCAGTCCCACCAAAAGACAAAGTCCACCTAAAAACTCCACGCCCGCCACGAACGGCGCTTGAAGCTGAGGGAAAGGGATGCCCAGCGAAGTGAAAAATTCCACAACATTACTTAAATGCCGCAGCTTTCCCAATCCCGATTGGAAAAAGATAAATCCCATGATCAGGCGAATCACCAAGGGAGGAAAAAAACTAAGATGCGCTGCATATCGTCGAAGTTGAGTGAGCATGACTAAATTTTATCACAATTGAAAAAAGCCACCGAACTCTTCAACCACCAAGCTCTGGCTCAAACCGGAGATGCCATTTTCCTCAAAGCAGAGCGTTTCGACTCCATGTTCCAGCAGAACGATCAATCCGTACAATGAAGTGAATCGAGGTAAGAATCTTCAGCCGGGGACAACGAAGTATCCGCTTCCCATTCCTCCCACTTTTCCTGCAATCGCTCGTCGCGTTCTGCGGAGACATTCGGAGTCGTGAGTAATTTTTCACCGACGAAAATGGAATTTGCCCCGGCCCGAAAGCAGGCAAGTTGCTGTTCTTCGGTCAGGCTAGCACGCCCCGCACTCAGTCGTACTCTCGACTCGGGCATCACAATCCGAGCCGTAGCAACCATTCGAAGAAACTCTTCAAACGGAACAGGCGAGGGATTTTGCAGCGGAGTGCCTTCAATCGGAACTAAGAGATTAATCGGCACACTTTCCGGATGGGGATTAAAGCTAGCTAACTCGGCCAGCATCGCAGCCCGGTCACGCAAGGACTCACCTAATCCCAGAATCCCCCCACAACAGAGCTGAACTCCCGCCTTACGTGCGGCCTGCAGTGTCTGTATGCGATCGTCGTAGGTCCGTGTCGTAACCACTTTCGGATAATGTTCCCGGCTGGTGTCCAGATTATGATTATAGGCGGTGAGACCGGCGTCTTTCATTCGCTTGAGTTGATCCTGATTTGCCATGCCTAAGGTGCAACAGACCTCCATCCCCAGCTCTGCGACTCCACCAATCATCTTCAAGATGCGGTCGAAGCGTTCGCCCTCGGGAATTTGACGCCATGCAGCACCAAGACAAAAACGGGTGGCTCCTTCTGACTTCGCTTGGGTCGCAGCGGCCAAAACTTTATCCACCGTCAACAAAGGTTCAGTGCTCAAATCAGTTTTAAAATGAGCACTTTGAGAGCAATAACCACAGTTTTCCGGGCAGGCCCCCGTCTTCACGCTGAGTAACTTGCACTGCTGAACGTCCTGAGCGGCGTAGCGCAAGTGGGTTTGCCTGGCCTGTTCCAACAGGGAATCTAGGGGGCCGGTCATCAAGGAGAGAATTTCTTCCGGGGTCCAATCGTGCCTGATAGGCTGGGTCATCTATTGCCTTTCTTTGGCGCCTTTTTACGGGGGCTAAAAGAGTTTTTTAACGCTGAACCTCAGCAAATGCAAATCCTGGGCTGCTTCTGACGGGCTTGACGACAGATCCTCTTCCCCCGTGCAGGGTAGCTGGCCCAAATTCAGAAGACTCCCCCATTTTACCGCAGTATTGGATTGATTTGCCCCAACCTCGCGTTTTAAATGAATGGATAGAAACAGAAATCAGATAAACAATAGTAAAATATATCTTTTGATAGAAGAAAAGATCGCATGAAATCAGCTGACATACGTGAAAAATTTCTCTCGTTCTTTGAGACTCGTGACCATCAACGGGTGAAGAGCTCAAGCCTCATCCCCGCTGCGGATCCTACGCTTTTGTTTACCAATGCCGGAATGGTGCAGTTTAAAGATGCCTTCTTGGGAGTGATTGATCCCGGATACCGTCGCGCCACTACCTGTCAGAAATGCGTCCGCGCCGGCGGCAAGCATAACGACTTGGAAAATGTCGGATTCACTGCCCGCCACCACACTTTTTTTGAGATGTTAGGAAATTTTTCCTTTGGCGACTATTTCAAGAAAGAGGCCATCGCTTTTGCTTGGCAATTCCTCACTCAGGAGCTTGGCATTGCGAAAGATCGGCTGCGAATCACGGTCTTTGAAAAGGACGACGAAGCTTTTGAGCTTTGGAAGGCGCAGGGGATCCGTCCCGATTGGATTTATCGTCTCGGGGAAAAAGATAATTTCTGGGCAATGGGCGATACCGGACCCTGTGGTCCCTGTACGGAAATACATTATGACTGGGGGGAGAGTTATGGCTGTAAACGCCCTGACTGCAATCCGGGTTGCTCCTGCGGGACTCGTTTCCTAGAAATCTGGAACCTGGTTTTCATGCAATTCAACCGGGATCAAAAAGGGACTCTCACTCCCCTTCCCAAGCCCAGCGTCGATACGGGGGCGGGATTGGAGCGAGTCGCCTGCGTCTTACAAGGCGTTTACAATAATTACGATACGGATGTCTTTCAGGGCATCATCCAGGCCATCGCTAAACGCGTGAATAAAACCTACCACGCGAATCAAGACGACGATGTTTCGATGCGGGTCATCGCTGATCATCTTCGCTCGGGGACTTTTCTCATTGCAGACGGCGTGGTTCCCAGTAATGAAGGACGGGGTTATGTTCTGCGTCGCATCTTGCGTCGAGCCATCCGCCACGGCAAAAAATTAGGTCAGGAAAAACCGTTTATTTATAATTTGGTGTCCTCGGTAGTAGAAAGTCTGGGCCGAGTCTATCCCGAAATTCGGGAAGGCCAGGCGATGATTGAGGTCATGATCAAGGAAGAGGAAGAACGTTTTCACGAAACACTCCATCGCGGAATGGGACTGCTGGAAGATTCCATCCAACGTCTGACCAAAGAGACGCAGAAAGTACTCCCCGGAGAGATCGCGTTTAAGCTTTATGACACGTTTGGCTTCCCTCTAGACCTCATCGAAGTCATCTGCCAGGAAAAGCAGATTCACGTCGATGAAAAAGGGTTTCAGACCTTAATGGAGAAGCAGCGGAGCCAAAGCACTTTTAATCGAGGCGAGGAGTCGGGTTACCAGCAGGCCATTGCCAAAGCGCTTGAGCTTAAACGATGGGAAACTCCGTTCTTAGGCTACGAGCAGCTTGAGGCCGAGACTTCCATTCTTTTGCTCTTTTCCAAAGATGGAGCAGTGGTTACCTCTCTTTCAGAAAAAGAAGAAGGCTTTGCAGTTTTTGCCCAAACCCCCTTCTACGCTGAAAGCGGGGGCCAGGTGGGGGACCAAGGCGAAATCCGGAATGGCAAAAACCAGGGCAGGGTGCTCAGCACTTTTAAGCAAGGAAAGACCATCATCCATCGGATCGAAGTGATTGAAGGAAGGCTAAATACGAACGAGACTTATCACCTTTCGGTGCAGTCTCGCAGTCGTAAGCTCACCGCAATCAACCATACCGCGACCCATATTTTACACGCGGCCCTGCGTAAGACGCTGGGAGATCGGGTCAAGCAAGCAGGTTCTTTAGTTGACCCCAATCGACTTCGTTTCGACTTTACCTTTCCCCGAGGATTGACCGAAGCAGAAGCCACCCAAATTGAAGCGATGATTAACGAACAAGTGCGCTTAGACGCTAAAGTGCAAACGCAAGAAATGTCCTTCGATGAGGCAATTCAAAGCGGCGCCTTGGCTTTTTTCGACGAAAAATATGGAGATCGAGTGAGGGTGGTCAGGGTCGGAGACGCCGCCCAACCCTTTAGCATAGAGTTATGTGGTGGGACTCATCTGCAACGAACCGCGGATATCGGTCTGTTCAAAATCCTAAGTGAGTCTTCCGTGGCTAGTGGCGTACGACGCATTGAAGCGATTACCGCCGATACTGCTCTTCGTTTTCTGCAAGATAGAGACAAGTTACTGGGAAGCATCGAGGCAAAATTGGGCACGCGAGGCGACGCAGCACTTAAAAAAATCGAGCAGCTGGCGGAAGGGATCAAGAGCCTCCAACGAGAAAATGAAAAGCTGCAATTAAAATTAGCCGCTGGCGGTGGCGCTTCCGCTGAGGGAAATCAACCCCTTTGGGAGAAGAAAAAACAAGTCGGTGAGCTTCAAGTCGTGGCGGAAAAGCTCACCGCGGTAAACCCCAAGATCTTACGCAGCATGATCGATCAAGTGAGAGACAAACTAAAAGAGAAAACTCTGGTCTTTTTGGTTACCGAAAGCGAAGGCAAAGTTTTCATGTGCGTCGGCCTTTCCAAAGATCTAGCCAGTCGTTGGAATGCGGCGGAGATCATCCAACCCTTAGCCGCCGAAGTCGGCGGTACGGGAGGGGGAAGAGGCGATTTCGCTCAAGCAGGCGGGAGCCGTTCTGAAGGTATTGCGAAAGCCTTTGAAAAGCTCCAAGTCTGGTTGAAGGAAAATACCTAACGCAGTAACGAGTCACCGAGTCACGCAAAAGGGAAAAAATGGATACTTTAGATCGCTTTCTGGTACGGGAGTTTTTCATTTTTTTCGTAGTCATCCTGCTGGCCCTAGGCGTGCTCTATCTCGCGATCGACTTTCTCACCCATTTTACGACTTTCACCATTCCCATGAGCCGGGTTTTCACCCTCTATGGCTACAAACTTCCAGCGGCATTTCAACAGTTCGTCCCGGTGGCTTGTTTGATGGCGACCTTACTCGTAGTCGCCCATATGTCGCGCCAAAATGAAATCCTGGCTCTGTATACCAGTGGCATCGGTAATTTCCGGATCATTTCCACTTTCGTGGCGGCAGTGGCAACGATCAGCACCTTATCTTTCCTGTCCTTTGACAATCTGGTCCCGACCTTCGCCAAGAAACAATACTTTGCCGAAAAAGGAATCGATCCTTCTCAAGAGAATAACTTTATCACCGGTCAGACGGGAGTCTGGTATCGAAGCGGGCAATTGCTCTACAACGTAGGGCGTTTTATTCCGCAAAAAAATCAGCTCGAAGAAATCAATATCTACTTCCTTAGTCCTTCATTCCGACTCACCGAAACCATTCACGCCCAGCAGGCAAACTTTATTAACAATGACTGGTGGCTAAAAGATGGGTTCGTCGTCACCTACCCTCGCGAAGATCCTTTCCCCATCGCAGAAGCCTTCAAAGTCAAACACGGCATCATCCCAGAAAAACCCACGGTGTTTAAAACCCTCAAGGTCAATGTCGATATGATGCGGTTAAAAGACTTGCGTCAGTATATTTCCCGGAACAAGGCCTATGGACTGGATACCACGGACGAGCAAGTCCGCTACCAGGAGAGAGTCGCTCTAGTTTTCACTCCGTTGGTTTTTGTCCTATTAGGGATTCCGTTTGCGCTAAAGCCCCTTTCCCGTAACCAATCAATGCCAAAGAGTATCGCCTTCTGCTTTCTGGTAGTTTTCATTTATCTGCTCATGTTCCGGCTAAGCCTGTCGATTGGAAAGGGAGGGCATATCCCCCCGATAGTAGCGGGATGGGCACCCAATGTGCTATTTCTGGGAATTGCCTCGATGCTGATCGTCCGGAGGCAATGAAACCTGTTTCAAGGGTAGTTAACCATGCTCGAGATTTTGAAATACCCCGATCCCCGGCTCCACGAGAAATCTCTGCCGGTGACCGACTTTACCCCTGAGCTTCACCAACTATTGGATGAGATGGCTCGCACCATGTATGGCGCCAACGGAGTGGGTCTTGCCGCTCCGCAAGTTGGAAAATTGCTCCGTCTTTTCGTGATCGACGTGGCGCAACAAGATGGCAAAACCAAAAAACTCTACGAATTTATCAATCCGAAATTGGAAAACGGGGAAGGAAAAATTACTTTTGAAGAAGGGTGCCTGAGCGTTCCCGGCATCTCGGAGGAAGTCCAACGCAAAGCTAAGATCTCAGTCCAATACCAAGATCGCCACGGCCAGTCACAAAGAATGGAAGCCGATGAGTTGCTCGCAGTTGCCATCCAACATGAAAATGATCACTTAGATGGAATCCTTTTCGTCGATCGGCTCTCCCCTTTGAAGCGCCGCTTAATTAAGCGCAAGCTGACCAAGGTAGTCACCCTCTAGCTTCAGCGGCCCCCTTTCAGGCCGCGAAAATCGGTTCCTATCACTTTCCATGGCTCGCAATAGCGGTGGGATATCGGCCGGGCTGAAGGCTTGACCAACCTGCCAGCTAAGTGGCACCGAGATTCTTTCCGATAGTAAGGGGATGCTTTCTCTCCTTCTTTTGGTTTTTCTCGGCCTCGGTATGGCGGCCATCCGTCTCAAGCGACGCCGGCAGTTGATGAGGCTTTCCCGGGCCTTAGGCGCGCAATGGATCCCCACCCAAAAAGTCAGTCGAAAGATCGCACCGGATTCAACTCTGAACTTTGAGCTGCGCTATGGCGCACAATGGCAACTTCGGATTTTCTCCTTTGCCTCCCTGATCTCCATGGAAATCCGAAACGAGCCTTTCAGCCACTCTTTTCCTTTGGTCGACGCTTCGCTCAATCTCAAAGCGCAGTACCATTGCGAAACTGAGCAGCCTGAAAAAGTCGCGGCGTTCTTCCGAACGTTAGAAAATCAGCAAGCTCTGGAAGCCATCTTTGCCAGTTCTGCAAGTGCCTTGAAGTTGCAACCTTGGGGAATCGAGATCCTTTGGTCTAGTGGCGATGAAAACGAGATGTACCAACGCATTCATCAGATCCAAAACGCGCTCGCCGGTCTTAGTAACCATCTGCTGCCGGCGATTTATCCTGCAATGCCTCCGGCCAAGAACGAATTTCTCACCTCTCGCCATTGGATATTTCTGCTCACCCTCCCCGTGATTCAGTTGGGCCTTTACCAACTCGGAGGCCAACTCCTAAACCCCCGGTTGGCCTGGCTTGGTTTTTTGAAATACGGTCTATTTCTGCTCCTACCCGCTTTGCTCGGTTGGACCCTGCTTCGGATCCACCGCAAACCGCTTCTACCCTCCCGACGCCTTCCCTGGATGGCCGGGACTATCGTCGGAAATCTGGCGATCCTAGCCTTAGCCTTTCCCAGCGTAGTCGCGTTGAACCGGCTTTTTGATCGCAGCCCATCGGATTCTCACGCTGTGATCCTTCAACACAAAAGCGCATTCAATTCACTATGGGGAACTCGCTACCAGGCAGCTTTTACTCCTTGGTGCCATGGCTCTAACTTGGATTCCGTGCCAATCTCTTTTTCAGAATTTACTGAAGCAATCCCAGAAAAAACTCAGCTGATTCTTTTCACTCATCCAGGATTTTTAGGATGGGAGTGGGCCAGCGGACACAGCTTGCAAACTCAGGGGGAAGAAAACCCCGATCATCGCGCCATCTCGCTAAGAAAAAGGGGCAGCCCCTGAAGGCCGCCCCTTTCTTCGTCTAAACCGAGAAGCTTGGTTTACTTCTCATAGTTTTTGACGAGGGATTGTTGCCACTCTCCGGTTGCCGTGGTTTTCGGCAAGTGCAAAACCATCGCACTCGGTGTCCAGAGTTTCACCTCTTTGCCTCCGACGGTGGTAATCACGGAATGACCATAACCAATGGCTAAATGGAGGCGGAAAATGCCCGCATCCTTATCTTCGACTTCTTCACCGATATCGGCGATTACCGGCTCGAATTCGATGCCATTGAAAACACGATTGAGGGACTGAGCCACTTTACCTAATTTCCCGTCTCCAATCGCCATCGCTGCCTGATTAAATTGCTGCAATTCCTTCACACATCCAGGAACCAGCGATCCCTTAGGATCGATCGCACGGTACGCGGCTAACGCAGCATCCAACTCGTTCACCACCGCCTGGTATTGGGTGGGCGAGCCAAATACGTCGAGATCCGGCGTCACGGGGACTGCGCTTCCCGCTAGTCCACCGAGCTTTTCGTTCTGGCGAATATTTGTCTCCGCATTGAGCGCGAGCCAAGCCAGGGCCGCAGTGGCTTTGTAGGATTCAGTTTCCGCTCCATACGAATCGTCTTTTTTAGCATGAACGCTCAGGGGGAGAAGCGAGTCAAAAACCAAGTCCATCCCCAGCTCCGTCTGCACTACACTTCTTCCTTTGCGAGAGGGATCGTCGTGAGTCGCAGCCACGGCTGCTAACACCTGCTTGTTCGAGATGAGTTGAAAGGGAACTTGGGGATAGTCGATTTGCGACGTAATATCCGCTTGAAGTTTCTCTCTCCACCCCGTGGTGAAAAAGGCCATGAGCGAAGCAGCCCGACTACCCAAGGCGACTCCAGTTTTTCGAATTGGAGCACTTTTCATTTGAGCATCGGTCATTCCAATCGAAGCCCCGTTATATTTTCCTGCCACGGACGAATAGAGATTCAAAGTTCGGATTGCAGTGGTGAGTGGCGCCGGCCAGCGTTTGACCGTACGGAGAAAAGCGTCGTTATCACTATCCGGAGGGAGGACGTTAGACATCGAACGGGTCAGGGAAAAAAACTTCCAAAGCCTGGGATCTTGGGAAGTGCTGTAATAGCCTTCCAGTTTACAAATCTGATCCTTCAATCCATTCCAAGTCAGCGGAGCGACTTTTAATCCATGCGACGCCAGTTCGGGTGGGGTTTTGGGATATAAACGACCATAGAAAACCGTTTCGAGACGGCTTTGATCCCGACGTATCGATTGCTCTACCAAGGTCCCGCAATCATCCTCATAGCTCTTGCGACTCGAATTTTTCGCCGTGGGAATGGCTAAAATTCCATCGGTTAATTGAGTCAGAGCTCTGAGACCATCGTCGTAACGGGTCTCCTTGGTTCCTTTGACTCGATAATAGTGGCTCAGAGATTTAGCCAACTTTTCCGCGACCGAATAGGCCACGGCATCCAGTTGTTCCTGACTATTGCGCAAGCAAGATTGCGCCGCGAGGTTAGAGGTTTCCGGAGTCATTAAGGCGTCGGAATCCTCCACCCAACTTTTGAAAGTTAATTGATCCCAATTCGTCCCATTCACTTCCGCTAGGTTCCCCTGAACCTTTGCCGAAGCCAATGAGCATAGCATTGCCGTTGATGCGGCAAAATACATTAGCCGTTTCATAGTTAGCCTCCTCCAAGGCGGAAGCTAAAAGCCACCGCCCTCGATTGTTTTAATTAAAAAAGATCCTGATTAGGGATAACCAGATCTTGTATCGCTCGCTGAAATTTACTCTCGGAAATAAACGTCGCCTTACCGGAAACCCCACGAGCTTCCACTTTAACTATTGCAGTCACGGTTCGGATAGGGTTTCCCGCCTTATAAAACGCGGTTTGGACTAATAACACCAAGTCGCAAAGATTCTGCTCTTGGTCGAAAATGCGACAATTTCCCCCGATCGTCGTTTCAATGGCGTGTCGAGTCAGCGGGAGATAACCCAACTGCTTTAACTCCGCCTTAGCATTTCTCACCTCATCGAGTTGCTCATAAGCAATCTGAGCCACCGAGAGAGGACTAATGCCAGAACCCACACTGCTTTCTCCCCCTGCTTGCCCTTCAAGCGGCGTCGTCAGAGACGCCACTATGGTAAGTAACAATGCCCACCTTCCCAACCAAGTTCTCAGTCCCATGGCTAACTCCCCCGTTTTCAGCCTCGGCGATAGACCGTGGCTCCCTCGTCATTAGGTTACTTTTATCCCCTGCCCCCCGAGGGGAAAAGAGTATTTTAATTAAAATTAGCACTATTCTTTGAGTGAAACTCAAAGATATAGTCGGCCACTAAATGGCAAACCAGACGATATTCGAGTTTCGAGACTACAAGAAATATGTCCTCTCTCGACTGACGACTAGAGCTCGGGGTGAAAGATCTCGTTTAGCGGAAGCACTAAATTGTCATGCTGCATATATTTCCCTGGTGTTGGGGGGTTCCGCTCATTTCAGCCTGGAGCAGGGTGAAAAGATCAACGAATATTT
>Ga0206903_10149_pt1 | contig 22513 bp, 13 predicted proteins | sample Alteio_BWOrgHeat_45_FD_152959 | JGI IMG/M metagenome (GOLD analysis project Ga0206903, IMG submission 152959) | Enriched cells from forest soil in Barre Woods Harvard Forest LTER site, Petersham, Massachusetts, United States -... | ecosystem: Environmental > Terrestrial > Soil > Temperate forest >... | reverse complement strand
TCCTAAACAACCCTTCCAGGGAGTACAGGGAAAAACTTTGGCTGACAGTAAACAATGGTATGCTTCTAAATTAAAGGCACCTGCCGGTGCACCTAATGTAGTATGGATTTTAATTGATGATGTTGGCTTTGGTGCTTCAGAAACATTTGGTGGTTTAATAAGCACGCCAACTTTTGATTCATTAGCCTCGAATGGTCTTCGTTATACAAATTTCCATACATGTGCTATTTGTGCGCCAACAAGAGCAGCATTATTAACAGGCCGCAATTCTCATTCGGTTGCGATGGGTCATCATCCTGAATTAGCGGTTGGCGAACCTGGTTATAATGGTGATATGCCTTTTGAAGCAGGAACTGTTGCAGAGATAATGAAGGAGAATGGTTACAACACTTTTGCGTTGGGCAAATGGCATTCAACATTACCGGAAGAAGCATCGCCTGCCGGCCCGTATAACCGCTGGCCTACAGGCAGAGGTTTTGAACATTTTTACGGTTTTCTTGGCGGACAAACAGATCAATGGCATCCTTTATTAATTGATGAAACCAACCAGGTTAACATCGAGCCAAACAAAAAACACCTGAATGATTTAATTACTGATAAGGCCATTGAATATATCGCTAATCAAAAATCTGCTGATGCTGATAAGCCTTTCTTTTTATACTTCGCACCCGGCGCAACACATGCACCGCACCAGGTGTATAAAGAATGGATTGAAAAGTATAAAGGCAAATTTGATATGGGCTGGGATAAATACCGTGAAGCCGTATTTAAACGCCAGCAATCAATGGGCCTTTTACCTGCAGGCACTAAGCTTCCAATAAGGCAGCCGGGCGTTAAAGCATGGGATTCTTTAAGTAAAGATGAACAAAAAATGTTTGCGCATTTCATGGAAGTATATGCAGGCTATTTGTCATTTACAGATTATGAAGTTGGAAGGATTGTTAATTATTTAAAAGATATAGGCCAGCTTGATAACACGGTTATCTTTTTAATGATCGGTGACAATGGCGCAAGCAAAGAAGGCACATACTCAGGTGCTTCCGGTGCAGGCAATGCTATTGCGCCTGAAAGCCCGAACGGCGAAGGCATAAAATTTTTATTAAGTCAATATGATAAGTTGGGTACTGATCAAACTTCACCCAATTATCCTTTAGGTTGGTCACAGGCTTGTAACACGCCATTCCGTTATTGGAAAAGCGATGCGAATAGTGAAGGCGGTAGCCATAACCCGATGATCATCTTCTATCCAAATGGCATAAAAGATAAAGGCGCAATAAGAACACAGTATGGTCATGTGATTGACATCCTGCCAACAACCATTGATCTTACCGGTATTACAGTTCCTGATACGATCAATGGCTATAAACAAGTGCCTATACAAGGCATTAGCCTGGCTTATACAATTGACAGTGCGAATGCCGCATCACGCCACACAGTTCAGTACTACGAGATACATGGCGGCAGGGCAATTTATAAAGATGGATGGAAAGCTGAAGTATATCATCCGCGCAATATTTTCAGTGATAGTATTAAGCCTGATATCAACTTTACGGCAAGGCCTTTCAGTCAGGATAAATGGGAGTTATATAATTTGAATGAAGACTGGACTGAAACAACTGACCTCGCTTTAAAATATCCGGAGAAACTGGAAGAACTAAAAAAATTATTCGACAGCCTTGCAATCGTAAACAATGTTTATCCATTAAAAAGTTATCGCGAAGGATTGCCCGCACCTGTTATAAAACCGGAAACAATTTTATTCGGGCAAAGTACTGCAAGATTTAAAGTAAACATTGGTAAAGGTGCAGTAAACATCACATCATTAATTGATGTTAACAAACAAAATGATGAAGGCGTACTGTTTGCAACCGGTGGCATTTTTGGTGGCATATCCTTATACATAAAAAACAATACTGCTCATTTATTGATAACTGACGGAAGAACCGATACAGCTATTTCATCAGTGAAAAAATTAAGCACCGGCAAAGACTCGATCAGGCTTGCATTTACGCCTGAAGTAAACAACGGCAGGTCTGTTACGCTATTCATCAACAATGAAAAAATGACAACAGCGAATATTGGTGTTAAAGCCAAACAATTAAGTATGGCTGGTAATGAAGGTATCAGTGTTGGCAGAGATATGAATTCAAAAGTTGGTAATGCTTATGAAGGTACCTATCCTTTCACCGGAACAATACATCGCATAACAATAGAACAGGAAGTAAAATGAAACTGGTAAAGATCATCAGCATATTAAATTTTCTAATTGTTGCCACATCATCATTTGCACAAAAAAAACCTGTTGCAACAAAGCCAAACATTATTGTTATCTGTGCCGATGATTTAGGCTGGAAAGAAACATCAGCATTTGGCAATACACGCATTAAAACACCGCACATAGACTCATTAGGCGTGAGAGGCACACGCTTTTCGCAGGCCTATGCATGTGCGCCGATATGCAGCCCCGGCAGGGCAGGATTATTAACCGGCCGTTATCAAAACCGTTTTGGATTTGAGTTTTTAACGCCTGAAAACCTGGATGATTCAAGCAGAAGTATTTCAGGCAAACATCGCGTGGTAAACAACAACGTTGGAAACTTCACATTAAATGGAATGGTTGAGCCGGATGTTGATCCCGAATCATTCAAACCTGTACACAGTGGTATTCCTGAAACTGAAATAACATTAGCGGAAGCATTAAAAGATAATGGTTATGCAACAGCCATAATTGGCAAGTGGCATCTGGGTGAAGATGATGCATTCAACCCAACACAAAACGGCTTTGATTATTTCTATGGTTGTTTGGGTTGGGGAACAATGTATGCTGAAGAAGATGATACAACTGTTATAAGCAAGCCACGGTTTTTTGAACGCTATCTTTTTCCTGAAACAAGGGCAGGCATCTTCAACATTGTGCGCAATAAAGATTCAGTTAAAGAAACAAAATACTTAACCGATGCTTTTGCAGATGAAGCCATAAAATATATTTCAACCAATAAAGACAAACCTTTCTTTTTATACTTACCGTTCAATGCCGTGCATGATCCGTTGCAGGCAAAGAAAGAAGACTTTGACGCAACGCCAACTGATCTTGATTCCTCCATCCGCATTCAGTTAGCAATGACAAAAAATCTGGATGATAATGTTGGAAAAGTAATGGCTGCACTAAAATCATTGCATCTTGATGATAATACCATCGTTTTTTTTACTAGTGATAACGGCGGACCAACTTATTTTAAAACGGTTGATAATTCACCATTAAAAGGCGGCAAGCTTTCTCATTTTGAAGGTGGTATCCGTGTATCTTATTTTATTCAATACCCGGGAAAAGTTCCTGCCGGAAAAGTGTATGATAATCCTGTAAGTAATCTCGATATTTTTTCTACCGCAATGGCCGTTGCTAACGCCAAAATGCCTGATGGCCGCAAGCTTGATGGCGTCAACCTTATTCCTTATATAAATGGAACTGACACCAGTAAACCGCATAACATTCTATGTTGGCGCAATGGATATTCTAAAGCGATCCGCAAAGGTGACTGGAAGTTGTACATCAACGAACGCAAAGGTGTAAAGTATTTGTACAATTTAAAAGATGATGCAGGCGAATCAACCGATCTGTCAAAACAATTTCCTGATAAATTAAAAGAGTTACAAAAAGATTTAAGCAACTGGGAAGCACAAATGGTTGCACCAATGTGGAAGAACGTAAGAAACGTTTTATTACCCGTTGGTGATGACTATTTCTATTTTCCTATATAAAAATTTATGCAACAAACAAAGTATACATATAATATTATAACAAGCATTCTAATTATTGTTTTTGTTTTTTGTGGATTAATAAGCGATGCGCAGACAGTATCGTTCACAAGATTTAAAAACAATCCGGTCATAACCGCAGATATGTTGCCTTCAAAAGAAGAAGGCGATGATATCAATGGGCCATGTTTGATTGAAGCGCCAGGCTGGTTGCCTAATAAATTAGGCAAGTATTATTTATACTTCGCACATCATAAAGGCAAATACATCCGCCTTGCTTATGCAGATGATATTCATGGCCCGTGGAAGATCTATAAACCCGGTGCCTTGCATATTGAAGATTGCATTTGCAATGTTGCGCCGTTCGCATCCGGTGAAAGTGTAAGACATACAGGTGCAGAAAATGCAGGTGATGAAGTAACGCATATTGCATCGCCAGATGTATTGATTGATTCGGCTGACAAACAACTCGTTTTATATTTTCATTGCCCGCTTGAATATGAAGGAAAGAAAGGCCAGTATTCTTTGCGTGCTGTATCAACAGATGGTATTCACTTCAAAGCTGATTCAACAGTTTTGGGTGATTCTTATTTCCGTGTTTTTAAGTACAACAACTATTATTATTCGCTGGCGAGAACAGGAATTGTTGGCCGTTCAAAAGATGGTATCGAAGCTTTTGAAAAGGGTAATAATCCTTTCAGTACAAAAGATAGTGCGTCGCGTTTAAGACATGTTGCTGTTAAAGTGGAAGGCAGCAATTTATATGTTTTCTACTCACGCATCGGCGATGCACCTGAAAGCATTTTTTTCTCAACAATCAATCTGAATGATGATTGGCATAACTGGAAGGCATCAACACCTGTTGCAGTTGTTGCCCCCGCAACTGCTTATGAAGGTGTTGATCTTCCGGTCGAGAAATCTAATGCAGGATTGTATTACGGCAGGGTAAGGCAGCTGAGAGATCCATATGTTTTTACAGAAAATAATAAATGGTATTTGCTGTATTCAGCAGCAGGAGAAAATTCTATTGCAATAGGCGAATTAAAGATCAGCAAGTAAAAGATAAGCATTAATGCGGCGCTCAATTCAATACATAACAAAGAAAAAAATAACCGGCATAAGCATGATGATGTTTGCCTGTGTTGTTCATGCACAAACAGATAAGCCGAAGCCTGCAACAGACTTCACACGCAAAGCAAATGATGCTGTATATAACCAGCTTGATTTTAATGATACTTCTGATTTTGCTGCAGCACGCAAGGGTTTTATTGCTTCTATTGACAGCGGCAAAGCATACAGTGCTGATGGAAGATTGGTGGTTGATGAAAGCCGTTATGATTTTATAAAAGGCAAAGCGCCTGCAAGTGTTAACCCTGCATTATGGCGCCATGCTGAACTGAACCACATAAATGGTTTGTTTAAAATAACAGATGACGTTTACCAGGTTCGCGGAATTGATATTGCGAATATCATGTTCATTGAAACGCAAAATGGTTATATAGCGCTTGATTTGTTAACCAATGCAGATGCTGCAAAAGCTGCTTACGGTTTGATAAAAAAATATGTTGCTGATAAACCAATTGTTGCAGTTATTTCAACACATAGCCACAGCGATCATTACGGCGGCATTGAAGGCGTGGTGAATAAAGATGATATTGCCTCAGGCAAAATTCCATACATCACGCCCAAAGGTTTTTATGATGAATCTGTAAGTGAAAGTGTTTTGTTAGGCAATGCCATGCGAAGAAGGGCATCTTATCAGTTTGGCAGTAAGCTGCCTGCTGATGAATATGGACAAATTGATGTTGGGCTTGGTAAAGTTTTTTCAGGATCTTCAAGTGCATTACTGCAACCCAACAAAGAAATCTCAACAACCGGAGACAGTGTAACAATTGACGGAACAACATTAATATTCCAGGTAACACCATCAACAGAAGCGCCGGCTGAATTCACAATATTCCTTCCTGCTAAAAAAGTTTTCTTTCCTGCAGAACTTATCAACAATACTTATCACAACATACTCACGCCGCGTGGTGCAAAAACAAGAGATGCAAAAGCATGGGCGCATTATATAGATGAAGCTATTGATCTTTTTGGCGACAGTACAGATTTTATTGTGCCATCTCATACATGGCCAACGTACGGTCATGCGCAAAGTATTGACATACTTGAAAAGCAACGCGACTTATACAAATATGTGCATGATCAAACCATACATCTTGCAGACAAGGGGTATAACAAAGAAGAGATTGCCGATGCCATTAAACTGCCCGATGAATTAGGCAAAGAATGGTATAACCAGGGTTTTTATGGAACAGTTCAGCATAATGCAAAAGCAACGTACCAATTTTATTTAGGATGGTGGGATGGAAATCCTGCATTGTATAACACCTTGCCGCCTGTTGAAGAAAGCAAGAAGTATGTTGAGTGGATGGGCGGTGCAGATGCGGTTATAAAGAAAGCAAAAGAGAGTTATGCCAAAGGTGAATATCGCTGGGTAGCTGAAGTAATGAATCATGTTGTGTTTGCAGATTCATCCAATCAAACAGCAAAAAATTTAGAAGCAGATGCACTGGAGCAATTAGGATATCAAAGTGAATCCGGTATATGGAGAGATTTGTATTTAAGCGGTGCAAAAGAATTGCGTGAAGGTGTTAAGCCAACACCTTCAGTGCCTGGTGCTGCTTCAAAATTTTATAGCAACTTAACACCTGAAGCCATTTTCGATTACTGGTCCATTTTATTAGACGGTGATAAAGCAAAGGGCAAAGAGATCGCTGTGCGTTTCATCTTTCCTGAATTACAAAAAAACATTTTAGTGTATTTGAAGAATGGTGTGTTACATCAAAGTTCAGTGAGAACAAATGTACAGGCCGATTTTACACTCACTATATCCAAGCAAAAATTTGTTGAGTTAATTACGAATAAAGATAAAGCGAAAGATATACTGTCATCAGGCGATGTAAGTTTTACAGGCAATCCTTTAAAGTTTGCAGAGCTGTCATCATGCTTTGATCCGTTTAATCCCGACTGGAACATTGTAACACCATGACATTATCAATAGCCAAGCAAAAAAACAAACCTTTCTACATGAAAAAACAATTGCTCATTTTTTTAATAATGTTAAGCGCAAGCATAAAATTATTTGCGCAGGAAGAGCAAACATACAAAGGCTCAATTGGTAAAACGTACGATGAAAGTAAAGAGTGGTGGCCTGCCCCGGCAACGCCGCCAAAAGATGCGCCGAATATTATCTGGATATTGATTGATGATGTGGGCTTTGGCGCAACATCAACATTTGGTGGTATTATTCCAACACCAACATTTGATAGTCTTGCCAACAATGGTTTGCGTTTTACAAACTTTCATACCTGCGCTATTTGTGCGCCCACACGTGCTGCATTATTAACCGGAAGAAACAGCGGCACCGTGCACATGAGCGGCTTTGCGCATTACTGGGGTAGTGCGGGTTTCCCGGGTTGGGATGGATATATTCCGCAGAAAGATGGAACTATTGCAGAGATTTTAAAACAAGCCGGTTATACCACTTTTGCTGTGGGAAAATATGGTGTAACACCAGATGCTGAAGCTACGGATGCAGGCCCCTTTTATCATTGGCCATTGGGCAAAGGCTTCGATCATTTCTTTGGTTTCCTGGGATCTGAAACAGATCAATATCATCCTGACCTGGTTGAAGACAATGCGCATGTAACACCTGATGGAAGGCATTTAAGTGAACAGATAACAGATAAAGCCATTAGTTATATTGATAAAACAAAACAGGCCGATCCTGATAAACCATTCTTCTTATACTATGCGCCCGGCGCAACGCATGCACCACACCAGGTGCCTGATGAATGGCGTGATATTTATAAAGGAAAATTTGATGATGGATGGGATGCGTTCAGGCAAAAAGTTTTTGATAATCAAAAGAAGCTCGGCATCATTCCATCGTATGCACAGTTGCCTGAAAGAAATCCATTGGTGAAAGCATGGGATTCATTACCAAAAGACCAGCAAAAATTATTTGCACGTTTTATGGAAGTGTATGCGGCTTATCTTACCTACACAGATTACCAGGTTGGCCGTGTTATTAATGAACTGAAAAAAATAAACCAGCTTGATAATACTTTGATTTTTGTAATGATCGGTGATAACGGCGCCAGCAAAGAAGGCAGCGATGATGGTGTGGTTGAAAAACGCTGGGGACCCCGTTACGATAAAAATGAAACAGAAGAAGAATACATTAAAAAGAATGAAAGTGCGATTGATAAAATAGGCACGCCTGAAACAGAACCCAACTACCCGATTGGCTGGGCGCAGGCTTGCAACACGCCCTTCAAATACTGGAAGCAGGATGCATTCGCAGAAGGTGGTTCACATAATCCTCTGATCGTTTTTTATCCTAAAAAAATTACAGATAAAGGAACCATCAGAACACAGTTCGGGCATGTAAATGATATTCTTCCAACAACATTAGAGTTTGTTGGCATTAAAGCGCCAGAATATATAAACAATGTAAAACAAGATGCTTTCCAGGGTACATCGTTGGTATATACGTTTGATAACGCAAAAGCGCCAGCACGCCACACTACACAATACTTCTACATATTCGGTTCAAGAAGTATTTACAAAGATGGATGGAAAGCAGAAGCACAACATCATCCCGATGCGATTGATCTTGCTTCGTTTAATAAGCCAATACCAAAAGCTGATTACAGTAAAGACCAATGGCTGTTGTATAACCTGAATGACGATTTTAACGAGCGTATTGATCTCGCAAAAAAATATCCTGAAAAATTAAAAGAGTTGCAGGCATTACTGGATAAAGAACTGCAGGCAAACAATGTATATCCTTTAATTGACTGGGAAGATGTGTATAAGCAAAAATTTATTAATTCTAAAAAAACGGTAACCTTTTATAGCCCGCCGCCACCGCCGGGCTTAAAAGACGCTAAATAATTGAACAGGTGATAACCTTCTGTATCTCAAAAAAATTATAGGTGGGTAAAGCTGGATTTCATAAACAGGTATGCTTTTATTCATCGGTTGATTTATATATGAGAGGCAGAAGGCTATCATCTAAAAAATAAACTATATGAAAAAAATATTCTTACTGATCACAGTTACAGCAACAGTATTTGTTGCAGCTGCACAAACAAATGTCATAAAGATAACAGGCACAAAATTTCCATTTGAAATAGTGCAGCACTGGATGGATGAATACAGTAAAATACATCCGGATGTACAATTTAAATTAAGCAAAGCCATTCCTTTGGACAGCGCTGATCTAATGATTGCAGCACATGGTTTCAGACCCGGCGAATTAAAAGATGATGAAGTAGCCATTGCAGTTACACGTTATGCGCAATTGCCGATTGCAAACAGCAACAGAAGTGATCTCAAAACTTTACAACAAAAAGGTTTTACGCAGCAGGATCTGAAGAATATCTATTTCAATGCACAACAAAACAGGACGGATAATTTAAATGAGCCTGTAACCATTTACAGGCGCGATAAAAATGTTTGCGCATCAAGATCATTTGCAGAAAATGTTACAGGCAACCAGTTAGATGTTGCAGGCGACCTGGTGAATGGCGATGACAGGGCTTTATCAAACGCGGTAAAGAATGATGTGAATGGAATTTCTTACAATAACCTCGGACTTATTTATAATTTAAAAACACGCAGGGTTGCAGACAGCATTGCTGTTATTCCGATCGATCTGAATGGGAACGGAAAGATAGATGCAGATGAAAATATTTATGCAACGTTGGATGATGTGCTGAACTTCTTAAGCGCATCAAACAACAATACTATTCCGCAGGATAATGTAAACATCGTTATCAATAAAAACACCATCAGCAAGAATGCTTTGAATTTTTTAAACTGGATTATCACGCAAGGCCAGCAATATAACCGCAGCTATGGTTTTTTTGATCTTGATAAAACAGTTGTATTGCAGGAACAAAAACTATTAAATAATCTCAGTAACGATAATGCATTGGCGAAATAATTTTGGGAAAACAAATTTTTTATGCAATTAAAAAATATCCGCCAATTATTAATATCTTATAACATAAACCTGTGTTACAGGTTTTTATATTTAGTTGCATTTGGACTTTCATGCCTTAACGCCGGTGCACAAAACAATTCATTGCACGGAATAATTAAAGATGAAAAAACTTTATTGCCTTTAGAAAAAATAAGCATCGAATTGCATGCAGTATCAGATTCAACACGATTGTTAGCAACGCTCAGCAGTAACACCGGCTCGTTCAATTTGAGCAGGATCAATCATGGTAATTATTACATACTGGTAAAAGCTGTTTCATATAATCCTGTAATTATAGACTCGCTTAATCTTGATAATAACAACAATATTGATATTGGTGTAATTGTTTTAAAAGCAGCTATCAATACACTTCAAACTATTGTTATATCTGCAACAAAAAGTTTACTCAGGAACACGATTGACAAACAGGTTTTTACAGCAGATCAGTTTATCAGTGCAAAAGGTGGAACCGCTTTGGATGTTATTAAAAATCTTCCATCAGTTTCTGTAAACAGTTTTAATGAAATAAGTGTAAGAGGAAGTTCCGGCGTGCAAGTTATGCTGGACGGCAAACAAGTTCAGGGAGATGTTGATGTAATACTTAATCAAATTCCTGCAAACACAATTGATAATATTGAACTGATAACTGCACCTTCCGCGAAGTTTGATGCAAACGGCAAAGCGGGCATCATCAACATCATTACAAAAAAAGAAACAGGAAATGGTTTGTTCTTAACAGTGAACGGGCAATTAGGCCTGCCCTCATTTCATACTTATAACAATCATGTTACACCGCAACGTTATGGTGGCGATGCAACTATCAGTTACAATCAAAATAAATGGAGCATTACTGCTGCGCTTAATTACCTGCGTAATGATGCTGCCGGTTATCGCGAAGGCGATGTAAACACAACTATCAATAGCATCTTTACTTCATTCCCTTCAAATGGTGAAAGAAGTTTTAAACGTTATACTTACTCTGCAAGAACAGCCATTACTTATTCAGCCAATAAAAACAATGTGTTTGATATTGGCATGTATGCAGGAAAAAAATTCCAGGCACGCACTGCTGATTTATTATATGATGTAACAAAAACAGATTTGAGTGATGGTTCAATCACTCAGCAATCACAATATTTTAATTCAAACCTTCAAACAAAACAGGATAATATTTATCTCGGCAATTTTGATTACACACATACATTTCAAAACAAGTCTTCTATCACTGCTTCTTTTTTGTATGAATATGATGACTTGTCCGGCAACACAAAAAATCTCAATCAATATTATCCGCAAACCAGCGATACACTTCAATACACATATAATATCAGCACAAATCCTTTGCATGGTTTAAAAGCATTGTTGAGTTATAATTACATGATAGGCAAAGTAAAAGTTGAAAGCGGTTACCAGTTCACGCACAACAAACAGGATGGAAATTTTATTTATCTCACAAACATTCTGCATACAAAAAATTATGTTGTTGATCCTGCTTTTACAAGCAATGTATTAACAAACACAAACATCCAAGCTGTTTATACGCAGGCAAGCGGATCAGCAGGCAAGCTGCAATACGCAGCAGGTTTGCGTTATGAATATTCACAACGCAAACTTTCATTCACGAACGATTCATTGCAAGGCAGCACGCTTGTGTTATCAAATCTCTTTCCTTCAGCAAGTCTTTTATATTCTTTAAAAAATAAGTGGAAATTAAAAACAGCATACAGCTCGCGCATACAACGCGCTGCGAACTTTGAATTGAATCCTTTTCCCGAAAGAGAACATTCAGAAACTTTAGAACAAGGTGATGCCAATCTTTTACCCGAATTCACAAACATGGCAGAAGCAGGCATTATAAAAGATCTTGTAAAAGGTTCATTCTTTGCATCACTGTATTACCAGTATGTAAAAAATCCTGTGCAGCGTGTAAATAAAGTGTACAACGATACTATCTTAAACCGCATTTATACCAATGCAGGCGCCTCCGGTCAATGGGGTTTGGAAGAAGATTTAAGTTTCACTCCTGCCAAATGGCTGCAGTTATATGTTGGCGGCAACATATACAATTATAAAATAAAAGGTTCATTATTCGACAGCCTGTTTACAGTACACAATCAGGGTTGGGTGTATTCTTTCAACAGCAATATTGGTTTTGTTATTAACCCAACATTTATTATTCAGTTCAATGTAAACTATACTTCAAAAATACCAACAGCACAAGGCAGCAATTCTGCTTTTTTTTCACCGAATCTATCCATCAAAAAAACATTTATGCAGGGAAGATTATCAGCAACGCTGCAATGGCAAAATATGGATATGGGTTTGAACATTTCGAACAGGCAAAGAATCACAACACAGGGATATAATTTTTATTCTACAACAAATTACATAGTTGAGCCTGATGTAGTGCTGGTTAACGTAAGCTTTAATTTAAAACAAAACAATAAAAAGGTCAGGCTGCCATCGAGCGAGTTTGGCGATAAAGAATTTTAAAACATGATAAGAATGAAACTATCGAAACCACTACAATTATTACTTGCCTTGATTTACATGTTCGCATTTAATAATCTGCATGCACAGCAACAACAACCTTACCAGGGTACAATTGGCAAAACATTAAATGATTCAAAAGAATGGTGGGCACCTGTGCCAAAACCGCCGGCAAATGCACCTAATGTGGTTTTGATTATTATTGATGATGAAGGTTTCGGCGCATCAGAATCTTTTGGCGGATTGATACATACACCTACAATTGACAGTCTGGCAAATAACGGGTTGCGTTATACAAATTTTCATACATGTGCTATTTGCGCGCCAACCCGGTCTGCTTTATTAACTGGTCGCAACAGCGCTTTTGTTCATGAGTCCGGCTTTTCACACATTAGAGCATCTGCGGGCTTTCCCGGTTGGGATGGAAGAATTCCACCTTCTGCAGGAACCTTAGCTGAAATATTAAAACAGAGCGGCTATAATACTTTTGCTGTTGGAAAATATGGTATTACACCTGATGAAGATACAAGCGATGCAGGCCCGTTCGATCGCTGGCCTTCAGGCAAAGGGTTTGAACATTTTTTTGGTTTTTTAATATCTGCTACAGATCAATACAAACCCGCTCTTTATGAAGATAACGCACATGTAACACCTGATGGCAGGCACTTAAGTGAGCAGATAACTGATAAGGCAATTTCATATATAGCACGCCAGCAAAAAGCTGCGCCGGGCAAGCCTTTCTTTTTATATTATGCTCCTGGTGCAACGCATGCACCACACCAGGTTGATAAATACTGGAGCGATCAATACAAAGGCAGGTTTGATAAAGGTTGGGATGTGTACAGGCAACAGGTTTATGAAAATCAAAAAAGACTTGGGTATATACCTGCAAATGCAAAACTGGCTCCAAGAAATGCACGCATCACTGCATGGGATTCTTTAACTGCAGATCAGAGAAAACTGTTTGCAAGATTTATGGAAGTGTATGCAGGTTATCTTACTTATACCGATTATCAAATTGGAAGGCTTATTAATTACCTGAAGGAAAACAACCTGCTGAATAATACATTGGTGTACGTAATACAAGGTGATAATGGTGGAAGCAAAGAAGGAACTACAGAAGGAACAATAGAGCCAAGAACAAATTCTACAAAAACACAAGCAGAAGATGATTATTTAAAGATCAATTTAGCAGATATTGATTCTATAGGAACTCCAAATGCACAAACGAATTATCCTTTAGGTTGGGCGCAGGCTGTGAATGCTCCTTTTAAAGAATGGAAGCAGGATGCAGATGCAGAAGGTGGTACACATAATCCATTGATTATTTTCTATCCTGATTTAATAAAATCAGGTGCAATAAGAACGCAGTATGGTCATGTAATTGATATCTTACCTACTACACTTGAATTAACTGGAATTAAAGCGCCTGAATACATTAAAGGTATAAAACAGGATAGCATTGAGGGAACATCGCTTGCATATTCAATTAGTGACCCCAATGCTGCTTCACGCCACAAGGTGCAGTATTATTATATTTATGGTTCACGTGCTATTTATGCTGATGGATGGAAAGCAGAAGCAGCGCATCGCCCTGATGCAATTGATTTCAACTTTGTAGGCAACAATTCGCCGGCTGACAGAAGTTTCGATGATGATGTATGGTCTTTATATAATTTGAATGATGATCCTACTGAAGTAAATGATCTCTCAAAGAAGTATCCGGAAAAATTAGCCGAATTAAAAAAGTTGTTTGATGAACAGGCAACGGCCAATCACCTGTATCCTATGATTGATTTGTATGATGTAAATAACATGCGTATTCATCATCCAAACGGAAGCAATACACAAGGCCCGATACAATAACCATAGCTTAAATGAATAAATGTTCATCAATCAAAATTCATTATGAGGATAAAAAATAAAATCGTTTATATAGTCATAACATGCGTTGCTTTTTGTGCGCAACAATTGCATGCACAACAAGACACAGCTTTCAAAGGCGTAGTTGGAAAAACATTAGCTGAATCAAAAGAGTATTACACGCCATACGCTACAGCACCAAAAGGTGCGCCCAATGTTATATGGATTTTATTGGATGATGTTGGCTTTGGCGCTTCATCAGCATTTGGAGGCTTAATTCCAACACCTACTATTGACAGCCTTGCCAACAATGGTTTGCGTTACACAAACTTTCACACAACTGCAATCTGTGCACCTACGCGTGCAGCGTTACTAACAGGAAGGAACAGTGCATTTGTTCACATGTCGGGCTTTGCACACATAGGTGCACGTGCAGGTTTCCCGGGCTGGGATGGAAGAATACCGTCAAGTAGCGGAACAATTGCTGAAATTTTAAAAGCGAACGGCTACAGCACTTTTGCAGTTGGTAAATATGGGGTAACACCTGATGAAGAAAATAATAGCGCCGGTCCTTTTGATCATTGGCCAAATGAAAAAGGCTTTGATCATTTCTTTGGTTTCTTGGGTTCACAAACAGATCAGTACAAACCTGACTTAGCTGAAGATGAGGCAAAGATTACACCTGATGGAAGACATCTGAACGACCAGATTACTGATAAAGCAATCTTTTATATAGACCGTCAAAAGAAGGCTGCACCTGACAGGCCTTTCTTTTTATACTATGCACCCGGTGCTGTGCATGCGCCACACCAGGTGCCGGATGAATGGCGTGATATATACAAAGGAAAATTTGATGAAGGCTGGGATGTGTATCGTGAAAAAGTTTTTGCACAACAAAAAAAGATGGGTGTGATCCCGGCTTATGCGCAGTTGCCGGACCGTAATCCAAATATCAAAGCATGGAATACATTAAGTGCAGATGAGAAAAAATTGTATGCACGCTTTATGGAAGTGTATGCAGCTTATCTTACCTACACAGATCATGAAATACAAAGATTGATTGATGAACTGAAGAAGACAAACCAGTTGGATAATACTTTGATTGTTGTGATGATCGGTGATAATGGTGCAAGCAAAGAAGGAACATTATATGGCGATATCGATTTAACCCCGATGACGCCACAGCGTTCTGAAAGTGAAGCCATCAAATATAACCTTGCCAACATTGATAAGATAGGAACACCGGCAGGCATCGAAGTGAATTATCCTTTAGGCTGGGCGCAGGCTTGTAATACTCCATTCAGGTTCTGGAAACAGGATGCACACAGCGAAGGCGGCACACACAACCCGATGATCTTGTTTTATCCGAAAGTGATTACAGACAAAGGCGGGTTGCGCAACCAGTATTCGCATGTAATAGATATGCTGCCAACAACATTAGATATTGTTGGTATTAAAGCGCCTTCAACTATTAAAGGCATTAAGCAGGATACTATTCAAGGCACATCACTGGCTTATTCTATAAATAATGCAACTGCATCATCAAAACACACAATCCAATACTATTACATTTTTGGTTCAAGAAGTATGTATAAAGATGGATGGAAAGCAGCATTCGCGTTTGAGCCATCTGCAACAAATGGTGTTGTAAGCAAGGTATCTGTTGAGGACACATTGCATAACGACTGGCATTTGTATAATTTGAATGAAGATTTTAATGAACGTATTGATCTGGCAAAAAAGTATCCTGAAAAATTAACTGAACTAAAAGCTTTGTTTGATGCACAAGCAACAGAAAACAGGTTATATCCATTGGTAACATGGGATGATATAATGAATAGAGTAAAACAAATGATGCAAACACAAACACCAAATTCCAAATAAAACAAACAATTATGAGAATGAATTTTCTTAAAGTATCACTAATTGCATTTGCGGCTTTGCAAATACAGCATGTAAATGCACAACAAGACACAGCTTTTAAAGGCGTAGTTGGAAAAACATTAGCCGAATCAAAAGAGTATTACATACCATATGCGACAGCACCAAAAGGCGCACCGAATGTTATATGGATTTTATTAGATGATGTTGGCTTTGGCGCTTCATCGGCATTCGGGGGTTTAATTCCAACACCAACTATTGATAGCCTTGCCAACAATGGCTTGCGCTATATCAACTTTCATACAACTGCCATATGCGCTCCAACACGCTCTGCATTGCTAACAGGAAGAAACAGTTCTTATGTACACATGGCCGGCTTTGCACATAAAATTTTATCTGCAGGTTTTCCGGGTTGGGATGGAAAAATTCCTTCAAGCGATGGAACGATTGCAGAGATTTTAAAAGCGAACGGTTACAGCACATTTGCTGTTGGCAAATATGGTGTAACACCTGATGAAGAAGACAACAGTGCCGGTCCTTTTGATCATTGGCCAAATGAAAAAGGCTTTGATCATTTCTTTGGTTTTCTTGGTTCGCAAACTGATCAATACAAACCAGACCTTGCAGAAGATGAAGCAAAAGTTGAACCCGATGGCAGGCATTTGAATGATCAGATAACAGACAAAGCAATTTTTTATATTGATCGTCAAAAGAAAGCAGCGCCTGACAGGCCGTTCTTTTTATACTATGCACCCGGCGCAACACATGCACCGCACGAAGTGCCTGATGAATGGCGTGATATATACAAAGGCAAGTTTGATGAAGGCTGGGATGTATATCGTGAAAAAGTTTTTGCACAACAAAAGAAGATGGGTTTAATTCCTGCTTATGCGCAGTTACCCGACCGTAATCCAAACATTAAAGCATGGAACACATTAAGTGCAGATGAGAAGAGATTATATGCACGCTTTATGGAAGTGTATGCAGCCTATCTAACTTATACAGATCATGAAATAAGCAGGTTGATTGATGAATTAAAGGAGACGAATCAACTGGATAATACTTTGATTGTTGTAATGATTGGCGATAATGGTGCAAGCAAAGAAGGCACCATAAACGGTGATATTGACCAATCTATTTTTGGTTCGCAAAATGAGGACGATGTTTTAAAATATAATCTTGCTAACATTGATAAAATAGGTAAGCCTGAAGGCACGCAAGCCAATTATCCTTTGGGATGGGCTCAGGCCTGCAACACGCCATTCAGGTTTTGGAAACAGGATGCACACAGCGAAGGCGGCACACACAACCCGATGATATTGTTCTATCCAAAATTGATTACAGATAAAGGCAGTTACCGCAACCAGTATTCATATATCACAGATATTCTGCCCACAACATTAGACATTGTTGGCGTAAAAGCACCTTCAGTTATTAAAGGCGTTAAGCAGGACACATTGCAAGGCTACTCCCTTGCATATACAATTAGTAATGCAACAGCGCCGGCGCATCACACAGAACAATATTATTACATCTTCGGTTCAAGAAGTATGTATAAAGATGGATGGAAAGCGGCATATGCATTTGAGCCATCTGTAACAAATGGTCTTTCAAGCAGGGTTTCTGTTGAAGATACTGCGCATAACGACTGGCATTTGTATAATTTAAATGATGATTTTAATGAGCGCATTGATCTTGCAAAAAAATATCCTGATAAATTAAATCAGTTGAAAGCTTTGTTTGATGCAGAAGCTACAAAGAACAGGTTATACCCATTGGTTACCTGGGATGATGTGATAAAGAAAGTTATGCAAGCGACAGAAGCGCAGAGAAGTGCACCGCTAAAAACAGGTGATAACAAGCAATGATTTTTAAATAAACATGAAGCATTCAACTATTATATTGCTGTTGATGTTGTTGTTTGATGAGCATCAGGCCAAAGCACAAACACATATTAACACAACAACTATTGAATATAGTATTTCAGTTGAAGACAGCACTGCAATCTGGGCTGTGCTGGACAGCTTTACGGTAAACTTTCGCGAACCACTTGAAGTGTATTTACCAAGACATTTACAAACATATTTGTTCCCGCATGTGCGCATAGCGAGTGGTAAGGTGAGTATAATTCCCAATGCAGGCAGCATGCCTGTAAGTTACTGGAGAGCATGCATGCCTGCAGGCTGGGACCATTCAGAATGGGTATCAAGAAAAATAATACAGGCAAGTGATGATAAAGTACATGTAGCTGTTGCATTCAGAAGATTCAGAAAAGATAATACGGTTATTGCTGATGAAGCATCATTTTATATACTCGGGAAAGTAAATGGCAAATGGGGCATTCGCGGCAGAAGCAGTTATGCGATGTAAGCATTCATCATCATTAAAAAAAATTGTATGATAACACAAGACATCATCCTGCTTATTAAAAAAATTGTTGTTGGTGTTGTTCTTTTTATGATACCGGTTGCAATAATGGCGGGCATTTTATGGCTGATTCAATTTGTATTTTTCAAATGATTGTAATAAACCTAACAGGTTTCAAAACCCGTTAGGTTTTAATTTCCTAACAAATAAAATTTTTGTATGAAGGCAGAAAAATCAATTACCAACAGGATTGTAAAAGATGTTTTCATCAGCATGTTGTTGTATGCAACACCTGTTGTGCTTATGCTGATAGCATTCAACATTACCGGTGCAAAGCCTTGGGAAACATTTGTTCATAAAGATGTTACCAGCGATAATTTTCTTGCACAGATATTTCAACACCTTAATACATGGGGTTTGCCTTTTATAATGCTCATAATTGGTGTTCTAGAGTTTGCTTATGGATTATATGAAAACCGCTGGACAAAAAATGAGCGTGTGCTCGATATAGTTTGTTTTATCATTCCGAAAGTGATTGTTGGTCCTTCCATTGCATATCTTGGTTTGCTGGTGTTGCCACAAGTATTACCTAATGCAAAAGGCATGTTTGAATGGGTACCATTCTGGTGGGGATTTTTCATCATCGCTGTTGGTGATGATCTTACACAATATTGGTATCATCGCTTACATCATCAATTACCGTGGCTTTGGCGCTTTCATCGCACACATCATTCAGCGCCTTATATGGGTATGGCTATGAGCAGCAGGCAAAATTTCTGGTACACCATTTTTTTCTCGCAGATATATTTCACTACTGTAATGACTTATTTGGGTTTGGGTTATGAAGTGCTGTTTGTAACAGGTGTAAAAGCATTAATAGTTACCGGCGCACACAGCAGTATTAAATGGGATAAGCCTTTTTATAAATACAAAATACTAAAGCCAATCGGATGGGTTTTGGAAAGATTAATATCAACACCGGCAACACATCATGCTCATCATGCAGATACAGATGGCGATGGTGTTGGTCATTATAAAGGAAACTTTGGCAATATGTTTTTTATATGGGATTTGATATTTGGCACAGGCATCATTACAAGAAAATATCCATCAAGCTATGGAATACAATTTTATAAACAGGAAGAATGGCAGGCGCAATTTTTATGGCCTTTCTTTAAATCAAAAAAAGAAGGCAGTGAATTACATAAAGATGGGCCAATGGTCGGAGACGCATCAACAGGCGAACTTAAAGTAAATACAATAACAATAGACGATTTGAAAGAATTGAAACCGGCATAAACAGGATTATATGAAATTATATTTTGTTTTTATAACAGTTGTTTTTATTCAATCAACTGTAAAAGCACAACCAAACATCAGCCCTGATTCGCTTTTAAAGTTGGTTAAAGAAGCATACGTATACGGTTATCCTGTTGAACAATCATTCCGTATGTATGTAGCACCTGATAATTCACTTCAGACAAAAAGATTATACAATCATTTTAATTATGCTGATAAATTAGCTGCTGCTGCGAACGATAACACAGCAAAGATTGCAGCGTATAAAGCAACAAGGAACCGCGGTGGTGCCGGCCCCAATAATGACACGCCTTATTTTGGAAGCCTGCTTGATTTAAGTGATGGACCGATCGTTTTATCAATCCCTGATTTTGGTAATCGTTACTTCAGTTTTCAGTTCATTAATTTTTATAATGAAAACGTACATTATATCGGGTCAGGTTTTGGTGATACGATTGCCGCGAAATATATATTGATCGGTACAAACTGGAAAGGAAAAATACCAGCAGGATTAAAGCCTGTTCATTTCAAAGATGACCATCTTAATTTGGTTGGCCGTGCATTGGTTGAAGATGATTCCACAGATTTAAAAAATGTACTTGCATTAGAACACCAGGCTTCATTAACGCCATTAAGTAAATGGCCTGCAGAAGAAGGCAAGTATGAAGGAGATGAAAAGAAAGATCTTCCTGCTTTTTATAATTCAATCGACAGTTTTTTTACAAATCTTAATACTGCTTTGCAATTAAGCCCCGCTCCTGTTCATGATAAAACAATACTTGCAAAGCTGAAAGCATTAGGCATTGGAACAAACAAAGGTTTTAACTGGAATAATTATGATGCTTTTACGCAACAAAAAATTTATTCCACATTAATTCAAACAGATTCTTTATTAGCTGCTGAAGGTGCAAGTGGCGATGTTGTTTTTGGCAATGGATGGCAAAGAACAAATCCAAAAGTTGGTGATTGGGGAACTGATTATTGGGATGAAGCTTTGTACATGAAACATGGTTTTTATGCAGGCCATACACAAACAGAATGTTTTTACATAACGCCAAAAACAAGAGAAGGTATGGGTTATTTTAAAGGCGATCACAAATACAAAATTCATTTTGCTAAAGATTCTTTTCCGCCTTTAAAACAAAAGGGATTTTGGTCTATGACAGCGTATGAAATTCCGGGATATTTTTTATTGCCGAATCCAATCCATCGGGCTGCAATAAGAGACCGCACAAAAAATTTAAAGTATAATGCAGATGGTTCGCTGGATATTTACCTGCAGGCAGAATCACCTGGAAAAGATAAAGAATCAAACTGGTTGCCTATAACAAAAGGCGAATCAACTGTTACTTTTCGTGTTTATCTTCCGCAGCAATCTTTATTAAACAACCAATATAAATTACCGGCTATTCAAACCGTGGAATAAAATTTACATTAATTCTTATGAATAATCTATTAACTGAAGCTTTATTTGTAATGATATAAATGATATCTGTGAATGGTGTCTCTACACTGTTTTTTCTACAAGCAGTCTGACAATTTGAAGTATGGTTTTCTTAAACAAGCAGAAGCATCCATAAATGGATGCTTCTTTTTTTATTTGAATATTTAATGTGAAGAATGTGTTTCAGATTATTTTCCAAGACCAAACAATAAACCAACATCTACACCTACGTTGCCGTTGTGTTGTGTACTGTTGTTGCTCTTTGTAATGTCTGTAAGACCCTGGTAAAAAGCGATGTCTGTGTTAAGCCATGTACGTGGTGCTAATCTGAAATTCAGACCTGCAGCTGCATTCAGACCAAAGTCAAAATTTTTTATATCATCTGTAATATCAGTTTTAACTTTTACGCCTTGTGTTGAGGCTGCAGAGCTGGCATCTGTTAAAAAGCCAAATGTAGGTCCTGCCGAAATTTTTGGGCGAACTACACTATTTGGTGCACCAAAAAAGTAGATAAGCTTCAACGGAACACGAACATAATTTGTATTGATAGTATTTGTGATACCATCCTCTACCACTTTATTACCTTCTGCTGAATATTTTACATCTGCACCAAGACCGAAATTAGATTTCGTGCTATAAATAAGAGAAACACCTGCGTTCCATGCTGGATTAAATTTTCCATCACCTGCTGAATTTGTTATCCATGAATGTCCGAAACCACCTGTTGGCCCGAAAGAAACAGTTTGCGCTTTAGATGCAAATCCAACTCCCATAATTGCTACAATGATCATTGCTTTTTTCATAACATTTAATTTTTGAGGAATAACATTAAAAAATATTGTGCCAAACAAAAATGTTAAAACGTGTTTAGTGCATGCAGCGTTTTATAAAATCACACATCAACCAAATAAATAAGCGCTTATACAATTTGTATAAGCGCTTATATAATTATTAAATATTATTTTAATTATGCAACAGCTTTCTTCACCAGGTCAGCCGCTTCACTTAATAAGATCGCAGATTGTACTTTAAGGCCGCTTTCATCAATTAATTTCTTTGCTTCTTCGGCATTGGTTCCCTGCAGGCGAACAATTATCGGGATACTTATGTTACCCATATTTTTATAGGCTTCAATTACGCCGGCAGCAACGCGATCGCAACGCACAATGCCTCCGAAAATATTTATGAGAATAGCTTTTACATTCGGATCTTTCATGATGATGCGAAAACCAGCTTCAACAGTTTGTGCATTGGCAGTGCCACCAACATCCAAAAAGTTTGCAGGATTGCCACCGCTTAATTTTATCATATCCATTGTTGCCATTGCAAGGCCTGCACCATTCACCATACAACCAACA
>Ga0206903_10148_pt1 | contig 22525 bp, 16 predicted proteins | sample Alteio_BWOrgHeat_45_FD_152959 | JGI IMG/M metagenome (GOLD analysis project Ga0206903, IMG submission 152959) | Enriched cells from forest soil in Barre Woods Harvard Forest LTER site, Petersham, Massachusetts, United States -... | ecosystem: Environmental > Terrestrial > Soil > Temperate forest >... | reverse complement strand
ACTTATGCGGAAACAGCCGTCATTGCGTTCAGCCAGGAATACGCCGTCGGTGGCCAGCACTTCTGTTTTGGCCATGCCGTCCATAAAATTGAAATCTCTTATATCCATAATGCTATTTTGAGCGTTCTTATGCCGGTTTCCATTAAATAATTCAAATCATATACCGTTAATTTAAAAAAGCCAGGCACCAGATTGTATAGTATTAAAGCAAAAAAGATGGAAGAGCCGGTCCTTACATTGACCCACGCGCAGCTTTTAAAGGCCGATAAGGACTATGAAAAAGCGGCCAACGCGGTAAATCTGGTCTATGTCCGGGATAATATGCCCGGTATTCACCGCTTCCGGAAGGGAAAAGGCTTTACCTATATCCTGGAAGACAAGACGTTGAAGGACCCTTCCCAGATTAAAAGGATCCGGAAACTGGCTATTCCGCCGGCCTGGACGGAAGTCTGGATCTGCCCCCTGGACAATGGCCATATACAGGCAACGGGGCTGGATATACGAAAAAGGAAACAATATCGTTACCATGGCCTTTGGGCCCATGTACGGAGTGAAACCAAGTTTCACCGGCTCTATGAATTTGGCAAATTACTGCCCCGTTTGCGGGCACAGCTGGAAACAGACCTGCAGATCCGCGAACTTACCCAGGAAAAGGTACTTGCCACCGTGATCAGCCTCATGGAAAGGACCTATATCCGTATCGGCAACAGCAATTATGAAAAGCTTTATGGATCCTACGGGCTCACCACCCTAAAGGACAAACATGTTTCCATAACCGGCGACCGCATGCGGTTTGCCTTCCGGGGTAAAAAGGGAATCCAGCACGATATTACCCTGAAAAACAAGAAACTGGCCCGAACCGTCGAGCAATGCAGGGATATACCGGGCAAGGAACTATTTCAGTATTACGACGAAAGCGGCAGCCGGCGGATAATCGAATCCGGAATGGTGAACGAATACATTAAAAAATCAACCGGCCGGGATTTTAGCGCCAAGGATTTCAGAACCTGGGCCGGCTCGGTGCATGCCCTGGAAACGCTTTGTTCCATGGCCGAAGTGATCACGGAAGCTGAAAGAAAGAAAAATGTAGTGGCCGTTCTGGACTCCGTAAGCAAAAAACTGGGCAACTCCAGGGCAATCTGCAAAAAATATTACGTGCATCCCGGGCTGATCCGCCTGTATGAGGAAAATAATTTCTCCCGCTACAGCCGGTCGCTCGATCAGATCGAAGCCTCAGAAGAAAGTTTCGGCCTGACCCCCTCGGAGAAAGTATTGCTTAGGATTCTGAAAGAATCTTAAGCAATACTTTCTCCGAGTGTGGTAGTGTGGTAGTGTGGTAGTGTGGTAGTATGGTAATGTGGTAGTATGAGGTTTAATTCTAACTTCCCTTGAGATTTTTTTTGCTGGTGATTATTATACCTGAAAGTATTGCTTGTATTTCCCTTAAATCGGATAATGTTTGCGGCGGAACTTCAAAATCATCCATCTTTTGACATAAGGTAAGCCAATACATTGTTTCACTTGCCTCCTTCGAAGCAATCTTCATTTTATGAATAAAATCAATCCGGCTTTCCGCATATTGAGCTTCAAAAACATTTGCTCCTATGGAAGTTCCCGATTTCAAAAGCTGATTCGATACGATGAACTGCTTCTTACCTGTTAATAAAATGGAGTAGTGAAGAATTGAAATCGCAAAATCGATAGACTTTCGTACGATCGGACCTTCTTTCATAACGACAAAATTTGAATTTTTATAATCAAATTTTAGTCGCTTTATCAAATCAAAAATGGTGATTTCACCCGATTTAAAATGTATTTCCCACTACCACACTACCACACTACCACACTACCACACTCTCCTAAGCTCTCTCGAACTTAAGAATAAAGTTCGAGCCTTCATTCAGTCCGGTTTGTACGTCAATGGATCCTTTGTGGGACTGTATGATATTGAGCGTGGTGGCGAGGCCCAGACCCAGACCGTTTCTTTTGAAAGTAAAATAAGGCTCGAATAAATGAGGCAGTGTGTCCTTACTGATGCCTGTTCCGTTGTCTTTAATGGATACGAGATGATGGCCGTTCTGGCTGGTGATGGAAATGTCCAGTTCGCCCTTGCTTTCGTTCATGGCCTCGATGGCATTGATAATAATATTCGTGAAAGCGATTTTTAATTTCAGGGGGTCGGCCATAATATAGGCAGGCTCATCCGGATATAGAACTTTCCAGTTTACTTTTTTAAGTGTGATCCGGTCGATAATAGTCGCAATGGATTCGTCCAGAATACTCTGGAGCGCTTTCCGTTCACGGATATTTTCCGGAGGCAGAGAAGAGGATAACAATAATTCGGTAATGATATCATTTATCCGTTTGCAGTTCCGGCTGATGATATCCATATAGACGATGCCCGATTCCTGCAGATTTTCCTGGGCCAGCTGTTCAACAGAAAGGTTGATATTATTCAACGGATTCCTCACTTCATGCGCCAGCGCGCGCACGAGCCGGTTCGCAGCTCCCAGCTTTTCAGCCTGCAGGGTTGCTTTTTCTGCTTTTTTCAGATTGGTGATATCGTGAATGATTCCCTGTATATAAAGATTATCGTTGGCATCCATTTCCATGGAAAGTGAGAGAATGGATTGCAGCAGCTCCCCCTTCCGGTTCACAAACACCACTTCAATATCTTCCACAATTCCTTCACTGCGCAATAGACTATTTATTTGCTGCGCCTGTGCAGGGTTCGCAAAAAAATGATTCAGGTTCAGGCGTATCAGTTCTTCCCTTGCATAGCCCAGCATTTCAGAAGTTATATCGTTCAGATCCTTAAACACCAGAAATTCATCGGTTAGAAAGACTGCGTCCTTCGACCTTTCAAAAATACTTCTGAATTTACGTTCATTGGATCGGAGTATTTTCAGCACGGAAGCCCTTTCAAGAGAATAGCGTATGCACCGTTCCAGTTTTTCGGTGTTTAGTTCCAGCTTGACCAGATAATCAAAGGCGCCGGCCTGCATCGCTTCCAGATCTATTTTCTGATTACCCATGCCGGTAAGTAAGATGAGAGGCTGCTCACAATTTTGTTCAAGAGCTTCCTTCATCAGTTCCAGTCCCGTCTTGGCGCCCAGGTAATAATCTATAAAGTAAATATCATATTTTGCTTCTGTTATAGCTTCCAGGGCTTCCTTATAGCGGTAACACCAGTCAATGATAAATTCCTTCCCCCGTATTTTCTTAATATACTGGCTGGTAAGAAAAAAATCCTCCTCATCATCGTCAATGATCAGAATTTTTATGGGTATGTTTTCAGCAGTCATAGACGGGCTCAAATTACTCACGGGGGTTTTTAGGTTATTCATATTATGGATCCTCAATGGTTTTTCATCTCTTCATATAAAGTCATCTTGTTATACAGTGTCTTCCGGTCGATTTTCAGCAACTGGGCAGCTTTGCTTTTATTATAATTGGATTCTTTCAGCGCCTGCAGAATCATTTCATATTCGGCATCGATGCTGGCTTCCTTCAGGGAGCTTTCACTTAAATTTATTTTTCCGTTTGCAGGCCTGGTTTCCGGACTGACAGCCGTGGCAGCATTCGGATTTCCTGGTACCGGCTGGTCCGCGAACTGAAGCTTGCTGTAATTTGAAATTTCAAAAGGCAGGCTGCGTGATTCTATAAATTCCCCTTCGGTTAGCAGGGTTGCGCGTTTAATTACGTTTTTCAGTTCCCGCAGATTGCCGTACCATACATATTTTTTAAAGATCTCTTCCACGTCCGGATCGAAGCCCTTTACCTGCTTGCCCAGCTCTTCGTTCGTTGTCCGGAGAAAATGACCGGCAAATAACATGATATCATCCCGGCGTTCGCGCAGGGGTGGAATTTCAATGGAGAATTCGTTAAAACGGTGATAGAGATCCTCGCGGAATTTACCGGTACGGGTGGCATTCCACAACAGTTCGTTGCTTGCAATCAGGATGCGTACATCCAGGTCGATATCCTTGGTGCCGCCCACCCTTCTCATTTTTCTTTCCTGTACCACACGCAACAGGGAAACCTGCACATCGTAAGGCAGGTTTGCCACTTCATCCAGGAATATCGTTCCGCCATTGGCGAGCTCGAAACATCCTATCTTCTGATTCACGGCACCGGTGAAAGAGCCTTTTTCATGTCCGAATAATTCACTTGCCGCCAGCTCTTTCGATAACGCGCCGCAATCGATGGCGATAAAGGTTTTACTGCTGCGTTTACTGCGGATATGTATTTCCTGCGCAATCGATTCCTTACCACTTCCGGTCTCGCCATAAATGATCACGCTGTAACTGGTCGGTGCCACCAGGGCGACCTGCTTTAATATTTTGCGGAACGCTTCCGAATCTCCGAAAATATAAGTTCCGGAATACGTAACCCCTGTATTTTCTGTAGCCGGCTTCTCGTAGCTCGCTGCCTTCTGTTTGGCAGCCGGCTTGGCGCCGCTGTTTTCGCTGTGCTCAATCGCCAGCTGGATGGTATGACTGATTTCGTCGGGCAGCAGGGGCTTCGTGATATAATCATAGGCTCCCATCTTCATCACCTTAACCGCGGTGCGCATATCACTGTAACCCGTGATGATAATCACCGGCATCTCCGGATATTTATTTTTAATACTGGTGAGCATTTCCATGGCATCCATATCCCCGAGGCGGTAATCGCACATCACAAGATTGGGTTGATTGGAATCCAGCCAGACCAGTGCTTTTTTCCCAGTATACATCTCAATCACTTCATAGCCGCGGCGGGTGAGAAACCGGTTCAGGAGCAGACAAATATCTCTGTCGTCGTCTATTACTAAGATTTTTTTCATAAACATTTGATTAATAATTCAAAATGGTTTTGGTATGTTTAATTAATTGAACAGGGCTCTCATCTGTGCTACGGGGATATTTAACTGATCCCGGTATTTGGCGATCGTTCTGCGGGCCACGATATATCCTTTTCCGGATAAAATGTCGGCCAGCTGCTGATCGGTATATGGTTTCTTCTTGTCTTCCTTCTCCACTACTTCTTCCACAATTGTCTGGATCACTTTATTGCTGATGATCGTTCCTTCCTTGTTGGACAGGCCCTCTGTAAAAAGATCTTTGAGCAGGATCATCCCAAAAGGAGTGTCGGCATACTTGTTACAGGTGATCCGGGATACGGTTGAAATATCCAACCCCACGATTTCCGCGATGTTTTTCAACACCATGGGTTTTAGTTGCATGGTATCGCCGAATTTGAAATATTCCGTCTGAAACTGAACGATTGCGCGGATTACTTTGAGCATATTGGATTCGCGTTCGCGGATCGCTTTTATAAACCATTGTGCGGAGGCCAGTTTGCTGCGCATATACTGCCGCGTACCGCGATCGGTTGATTTATCATTATCCAGATTTTGCACGGTCTCGGCCCATGTTTGATTTACATGCAAGGATGCCGAACGCTGGCGGGCAAGCGATACCATAACTTCATCGGCTTCCACAGTAATTATGAAATCCGGAAAAACCGTATTGTTCACCTGAATTGCATTGGTAGAACCAGTAAACGGCCGGGTTTTCAGGGATGCCAGTATTTGCAGAACTTCTTTCATCTCTCCATCGCGCATTTTCATGTCCCTTCTGATTTTTTCGATATTACAGGCATGCAGATCAGCAAAATGTTTGTCCACCAGTTCCAGAGCCGTGGAATAATGGGGCATGCCGCTGTCCATTTTCCAAAGTTGAATCAGGAAAAATTCTCCGAGGTTCCTGGACCCGCATCCCAGCGGATCGAGTTGCTGGATATTTTTCAAAACCGGTTCCAGTTCGTCACCGTGAACCCAGATATTTTGTTTAAATGAAATTTCTTCCGCGATACTTTCCAAGTCATGCAGCAGAAATCCGTTCTCATCCAATGAATCGATCAGGAAATCCGCGAGTTTATACCTCTTTTCATTCAGCTCAACGAAACGGAATTGCTTTTTTAGTTCTTCCCGGAAGTCCGGTGCTTCAGCAATCTGCCGGTCGGGCATTTTGTCTGCCGGCAGGTAATTTTCATATTCAGTTTTATAATCCGGAATGTCGTCGTAGCCGTACTCTTCCCAATTCTGAAAATCCTGAACGGTTTCTTTGGAGAATTTATCCCCGGCATCTTCTTCGGCCGTGCTGTTCTCTTCCAGTGCGGGATTTTCATTTATTTCATCCTCAATCCGCTGCTCGAGAGATAGTGAATCCAGATGGAGAAGATTCAGCAGGGCAATGTGATGTGGGAGGATCTTATGCTGTAGCTTTTGCGACTGAAGCTGATTTAGCATGCAATTGTCTTTTGTTCTCCTTACGGAATCAAATAAAACACCAGAAATTTTACCTTTGAATTTACCCCATTACCCTCGTATAACCTATTAAAAGGGGAATTATTTCCCCATATTGGGGAATCCTGCCGGTTAAACCCGTATTTTTCAGACCTTATTTATCTGTAGTGGCCTTATCGTCAACGTTTTTCTTCTTGTTTTCGGTTTCATTTTTACGGTCGAGCGAGTCTTTTTTCCTTTTATCTTCCTCTTTTTTCTTCTTTTTGAAATATCCCTTCAGCAGAAAATTGTGCTTGGCGGCTTCCATGTTTTCGTTCAGGCCGGCACTTCCATTTTTGAGATTTACCATGGTAGCTTTCAGGTTGTTACCGAGACTGGTATCCCCCAGCAACCGGGAGATGATGCCACGGCCATGATTCACTTTATAGGCCACTTCAGCCAGTTGCTGTGTAATGATCGCCGCATTGTCTGCGGATGTTTTTAACCCGGCCAGTATCTGATCCGTCTCAACCGGTGCATGCGACGCCAGCACTTCGTTATCCCGGACGGGTTCCCGGTTTGATGTTCCCGGGGAGATCAGAACAACCCGGTCGCCTACCAGCCCGTCGGAACCGATACTGGCCGATGCATCCTGTTTTATGAATCTCCGGGTATCTGATTTTATACTCATGTTTACCAGCACGGAAGTATCGGTTACCAGTTGAATTCCTTCAACCGTTCCGATAGCAATGCCCCCGAAGCGCACATTGTTTCCAACCTTTAATCCGCTCACATTTGTAAAGACTGCCTTCAGCTGAAATACGGAAACAAAAAGATTTTTCTGTTTGCCAATAAAAAATAATCCCAGTACCAGCAGTACCAGTCCGACCACGATGAATATGCCCAGTTTCCATTTCAGGCCGCTATTTGATTTCATACGAATCCCCGTTTAATTATTTTAAGAGAAAAAAGATTTAATCCATTCATCGTTATTCTGTGCCAGTTCATCGTATCCGCCTTCTGCTACTATAGTCCCTTCTTTCAGCATCACAACGCGGTCAGCCGTCATTTTAGCACAGGAGATATCATGGGTTATAATAAGTGAAGAAATTTTATATTTCCGTTGCATCTCCAGTATTAGTTGACTGATCTCTTTGGCAGTGGCTGTATCCAGACCGGTCGTCGGCTCATCATAAAGCATTAACTCCGGTTTCAGAATCAGCGTGCGGGCCAGCCCGATTCGTTTACTCATACCGCCGGAAAGTTCAGCCGGCATCAGGTCTCCTGCATCGGGGAGTCCCACATTTTCCAACACTTCTTTGATCAATGCGTCTACCTTTTCCCTCCCAAGATCTTTTTTATGGTGCCGGAGGGGGAAGGCCAGGTTTTCATATACGGTCATAGAATCATAGAGTGCCCCGCTCTGAAAAAGAAAACCAATGCGTGTCCGGAATTCGTTTAATTCGTCATATCCGATCACAGCCATGTCCTTTCCGAATATCCAGATTTCACCTTCATCCGGTTCTGTGAGGGCAACCATGCATTTAATCAGCGTTGACTTCCCGGACCCCGATTTGCCCAGCACAACAACATTCTCCGCTTTGTGAATATCAAGGCTGACACTTTTTAAAACTGCCTTATCCCTGAATGATTTACTCAATCCTTTAATCCGGACTACTGCCTCGTTCTCCATGCATCATTTTATTTTATAGAATATCGGTTATCTGAACAGTGATCATATCAATAAAAAAGATGGCCAGGGAAGCGGTTACAACCGATGAATTCGCAGCCGTTCCTACACTCGCTGTACCGCCTTCCACATGAAATCCTTTATAACATCCGATGATGCCGATCGCGGTGCCAAATAAAATGGATTTGATAACGGAAGGAATAACATCGATCCAGTCGAGTTTGGAGAGCGCAGCGGAAAAATAACTGGTGAGCGACATTTCACCATGGATATTGTATGCCAGGAATGAAGAGAATATCGAAATGGTGTCGGCAAACACAACCAGGAATGGAAGAATACAGGTTGCCGCCAGTACGCGGGTCACAACCAGGTACCGGAAAGGATTGATGGCAGATACTTCCATCGCATCAATCTGTTCGGTTACTTTCATGGATCCCAGTTCGGCGCCAATCCGGCTTCCAATCTTACCGGCACAAATAACAGCCGTAATCACCGGCCCTATTTCTTTAATGACCGACACGGATACCATGCCGGGCAACAGAGCTTCTGCCCCGAAATTAACCAGGGAGGGTCTTGTCTGTAAAGTAAGAACAAGCCCCATTATGAATGCAGTTATCAGAACAAGCGGGAGCGATTTATTGCCCATTTTATAACATTGTACCCAGAATTCACGCCATTCAAAGGGTCGCTTAAATGTTTCCCGGACAAACCTCATATAAAATAAAAAGAAATCGCCGGCGCCCTGAATGGTTGATTTAAAAGGCACCCAGGCAGGTATTTGGGTTTCGGCAGTCGTCATATTGATTATTTTGTATTGCTTAGTATTGCTCTCAGATAGATTATCATGCCCTTCTATTTTCTGTTTCTTTGTGGTAATAATGGCATTTTTAAAATTTAACCGTAGAAATTAGTACCCAATAACGGCCGTTATAACCGAATAGTCCGCCGATTGATCCCAAATGAATTCCATTTCCGCCGAATGGATCATGGCCTAATTTTTCGACTGATCCTACAAATTATTCTATATGACGAAAAATAAACTGATCGCTGGTATCCTGACAGGTGTGGCCGCCGGCGTTGTCGTCGCCCTGATTCTGAATACAAAAAAAGGACGTGAAACCGGGCAGGAGCTGTTTAAGAAAGGAAACCGGCTGACGGACGATCTGAAGGGAAAATTCGGAGAATTTATAGATCAGGTTCAGAACCGGGTTCAGGGTATATTAAAGTAGCTAACTTCGCGTAATACTACTTCATTATGACTTCAGCTGATTCCATAAAAACACTGATCGATAAGTCGAAAGATTATCTTGAAACGAAAATCGAGCTTACCAAACTCAGGACGATCGACAAGTCAGCGGATGTTTTATCCACTGTCATTGTTATGGTTTCGATGATCCTGGTTGCATTCTTCTTCATATTTTTTATCAGTGTCGCCTTTGCCATGTGGCTGGGCAGGAACCTTGGCAGTTACCATTATGGGTTTTTCATTGTGGGCGGTTTTTATGCCATCATCCTGCTCGTGATCTATGTGCAACGAGGAAAATGGATAAAAACGCCGATCGCCAACGGCCTCATCAATAAAATGCTGAAATAACAGTGAAAAAACGAGTCACCCCTAAGGACGAGCTCGCGAGGGCTATTGCCGACCTGGAACGGAAGGAAGCAATCCAGCTAAGAGAAATTCAGGAAACCTATGCCGCCGTTTCGGAAAGTCTGAAGCCCCTGAATTTAGTTAAGAGTGGCGTGCGATCTGTTTTTTCCGGAGAAAATAAAGAGGACCTGGTAAACGGACTGATCGGATTGGGCACGGGATTTCTGAGCCGCAAACTGCTGCTGGGCAAAGCGAACGGAGTGGTCGGGAAAACCGTCGGTAAAGCAATTCAATGGGGAATGGCCGGGCTCGTATCCAAAAATGCAGAAAAAATAAAAGAAAAAGCAGGTCATATAATTGATACGCTGTTCAAAAAGAAGAAACAACATACGAATCACACACCTGCTTCGAGGGCGCAGGGCTCAACGCCTTAAGGTATAACGCTTAACGCTCAACGCATAACGCGTAGGGTTAGCCGCTTAAAAGTCTAATCTTACCAGTCCCCGCTAAATTTCAACCGAACCTCTCTTACTAGTTATTACTCGTTGTATTAAACGCTTTTTCAACGTTTCGGATAAAACTCGATACAGGTCCTTCCATCTTCCCTGTGCGATCGTCCAGATTATTGTTTTTTAATACGGTACCCAGTTCCAGGGAGGGTGGCAGATATAACAATGTATCGGGCTTGTTCTTTGCTACGAATTTACGGATTGAGTTTTCATCCGTTTTGCCGCCCAGACTTTCCTTTATAACACGTACGGATTCAGCAGCTATATGTTCCAGTTGCTGGGTGCTGTGTTTATCCCGGAACTTGGAATAGTCATCCACTTTTTGAACCACGGTTTCGGCTGATTTACCAAAAATTATTTCCAGCAAATTTCCTTTTTCTGTCTCCAGCAGCCGGATATCCGGGGTTTCTTCCAGTTTAGTGTAAATACCGAGCAGCACGGCAGGTATGCCCGCCTGCGCAATCGCGCTGTTTCCCATGACGGTGTCATCGCCCTGGGTTTCCTGAGTATTGGGATCGATCTTTTTTAAAAGGTCGAATCCCAGATTCTTCTGAATGGTTTCTATGATATTCATAAAATATTTTTTAAGTTAAAAAAAGCTTCTAACAAAAATTGCCCATCCGGAGATGAGCAATTCATACGGATTAGAAAAATTTCAGGCTCTCTGGATTACGCCTAAAATCAAAGCGATAATCGCGATGATCAATAATATATGAATCAAACCGCCCGCACTATATACAAAAAACCCCAGGATCCATCCAATTATTAAAATGACAGCAATGAGATACAATAGACTCCTCATAAAATAATTTGAAAGTTGAATAATATCATTATCTAATAGGAATTTCGTGCCAACTCTGATTTTGAGTAAGTTTCACCTTATTTTAGTAAATGATGCAAATCGCCGTTATTCATGTAGATGATTTTCTACAAAAAATACCGCAGCATATTGAAATGTATTTTCTAAACTTCTGTTATATTTGAATACCACGAAAACAACTTCTTTCTGGTTAAGTGCAAATCAAAACATGGAAAACCTGTCCCATACCGGTAAACGTGTGATCATTATTGATGACGAAACCGATTTTTGTCTTTTGATGAAAAACTATTTTGTCAGAAAAAATTATGAAGTTCATATATTTCACACGCTGGCAGAGGGGATGAAGAATATGGATTCCATTAAGCCGGATATTATCTTCCTTGACAATAATTTACCCGACGGACTGGGTTGGGAGAAAACCGAATATATCAGCGAGCATTTCCCCAATGCCCGCATCAATCTTATCAGCGCCTATCAGTACGATCATAGTTTTTCCGAAAAGCTGCATTCCGTCAGAATCTGGGAAAAACCAATTAGTTTAACAGATTTGAATAAGTACCTGAATTAGGCATGCGTAAGGCTTAACGCAGAAGGCTAACGCATAACGCGGAACGCACAGGGCGCAAGGCTTATGACCTGATCCGGTATAGTTTTGGAAGCCAGAACATTAGTCCATACCCCCGATAATAATAAAATTAAAATTTCTGACGCCAACCGTTTGGCATTATGCGTTTAGCGTTCAGCGTTACGCGTTAAGCGTTACACCATACGCCTTTATTAAATTAAAAAAGTAAAATTATGAGAGCCATCTGGACAGGTGCTATCGGATTCGGGCTGGTGAATATTCCCGTTCGGATTTTCAGTGCCACGCAGGACAGTAACCTGAACCTTGACATGCTGGATAAAAAGGATCATGCAAAAATCCGGTTCAAAAGAATAAATGAAGACAGTGGCCGGGAGGTCGCCTGGGAAAATATTATTAAAGCCTATGATTACAATGGTAAATATGTTGTACTGGATGATGAGGACTTTCAGAAAGCCAGTCCGGAGAAATCCAAGATCATCGAAATTTTGGAATTTGTAAAAGAAGATGAAATCGAAAGCATATTTTACGAAACACCTTATTTTCTGGAACCGCAGAAATCCGGTGTCAAAGCATACGTGCTGCTGCGTGATGCGTTAAAAAAAAGCGGCAAAGTGGGTGTGGGGAATTTTGTAATGAGAACTAAAGAAGCGCTCTGTGTTTTGAAACCGATGGATAATGCCATCCTCCTGCAACAGATCCGGTTTGCCCAGGAGATCCGCAATATCAATGACCTCGATATTCCAGGCAAATCTGCCGTTAAACCCGGTGAAATGCAAATGGCGACGGCGCTGATTGATCAGCTGACAGGCAAATTTGATATCTCAAAATACAAGGATACCTATTCCGATCAGCTGATGAAACTGATACAGGCCAAAGCAAAAGGAAAAAACCTGAAGCCTTCTCCCCTGCGCGTTGTTCATAGCAAGTCAAAGGATCTTATGGAACAGTTGAAAGAAAGTCTTCAGACGAAGAAGAAAAAAGCTTCTTAGGCAGAACACATCAGCCATATTAAAACGCATTAGGCTTTAGGCGTTAAGCGTTAAGCGTTCTCCGTTCTGCATTCTGCCTTACGCCGGAATATAAATGTCAACCACATGATTCAGCAGATCATTCACCAGCAAAAGATCGCCCGACTCCTGGTCCATTCCGTCCATCATTATTTTTATTTGTGTCAGCGAGTCCTTCTTCTGGAACTTTAAATGATAATTTGTTTGTGCAAAGCAGTAATGGATCTCCCACTGACTCCAGGCGTCGGGGATACAGGGTTTTACGGTTAACCGGTTACCCGTTCTTTTTAATCCGAAAAACGATTCGGCAAGCAGCTGGTACATCCAGCCGGCAGATCCCGTGTACCATGTCCAGCCGCCCATTCCCTGATGATTTTCCACGGCATATACATCAGCGGCAATCACATAGGGTTCCGTTTTATATTTTTTAATCCCTGCCGCCGTGGATCCGTGATTCAGCGGGTTCACCATCTGCAGCAGATCATAGACCCGTTCTTTGTCTTCCAAAGCTGCCGCCGCCATGATAAGCCATACAGCAGCATGCGTATACTGCCCGCCGTTTTCGCGAACACCGGGCAGGTATCCGCGTATGTACCCCGGATTGGGAACCGCCAGGTTGAAAGGCGGGTCAAACAATTGTATAACGGATTGATCTTTTTTTACCAGGTTTTTATAAGCAGAAACCATGGCCGTGCGACTGTACGAAGGATCTCCGGCACCTGATATAACCGACCAGCTCTGCGGAATAGAATCGATTTTGCATTCCTGATTTTTAGAAGATCCCAACGGAGTACCATCGTCAAAATATGCCCGCAGATACCAATCCCCATCCCAGGCATTGGCTTCAATATTCTTCTTGAGCTGCATGGCTTCCTTCTGGCAACGGTCTGCAAAATCCATATCTTTTCTCGCCCGGGACAGGATCTGGAAACGCGTGAGAACATCATACAGAAAGAAAGCAAGCCATACACTTTCGCCCCTTCCCTCATTGCCAACCTTATCCATTCCATCGTTCCAGTCTCCGGAACCCATCAGTGGCAGGCCATGGGATCCATAACGTAACCCGTGCTGAATGGAACGCATGCAATGTTCATATAGACTGGCTGCCTGTTCTGATGTTCCCGGCATTTCATAATTGGATTCTTCACCGGGGTTTAATATTCTTCCTTCGATAAATTTGACATTCTCATCGAGAATCGCTTCATCTCCGGTATGTTTCACATATCTCGAAACCACATAAGGGAGCCAGAGGTAATCATCCGAACAGGTCGTTCTCACGCCCCGCCCCATCGGCGGATGCCACCAGTGTTGTACGTCGCCTTCGTGAAACTGGCGGGAGGCACTCAACAGAATTTGTTGTTTTACCAGATCGGGGCGGCTGTGCAGGAGAGATAATACATCCTGCAGCTGATCCCGGAAACCGAAAGCGCCGCCGGACTGATAAAAACCGCTACGGCCCCAGATGCGGGATGCCAGCGTTTGATAATTCAGCCAGCCATTAAATAAAATATTAATCGCCGGATCGGGCGTTTCTGCCTGAACTGTGGAAAGTGTTTTCTTCCAAAAATCCTTTACCCTGCTCAGGGCGTTCTCTGCGGTAATGGAGCCCCTGCATTTCTTTGCCGTTTGCAATGCGTTGTAGCGGTCTCTTCCCGCGCCAAGCCGGAATACAATCACCCGTTCCTCTGAATCCGTCAGATCCATGGCTGATTGCAATACCGCACATGCATCCTGGGCCGCTCCGACCCGCCCTGAAAGTTTTGCCTTCCCCATGGCATCCGGGTTTTTATAGGTTCCGTTTCTTCCTAAAAATTCTCCCCGGTCGCTGGTAAATGATTTTGCCGGATCATCCACGTCAAAGAAACTGATATAGTTTCCAAAATCACTGTTATAGGTATTGCCCGCGAGAAGGATACCTGTTTCCGTATTAATTTCTGTCGTTATCTGCATCCCGGTTTTTGTCCTGAGTTCTCCGAGTACCCATTCCACATAACCTGTCAGGGATAATTTCCGCAGGCGGCCGGAACTATTTTTAATTTTGAACAATATATATTTCACCGGTTCTTCCAGATCCACAAATACTGTCATGGAGGAAAATATTCCGTCTTCCACAAATTGAAATTCGCTGTATCCGAATCCATGGATGCATTTATATACAGATTTACCCGGGTTGGGCAGTGCCGAGGGGGACCAGTACTTACCACTTTCTTCATCGCGGACATAAAATGCTTCTCCGCACAGGTCGGTGATGGAGTCGTTATTCCAGGGCGTCAGCCGGTATTCATGGGCATTTTCCATCCAGGAATACGATTGCCCGCTTTCGGAGATAACCGTTCCGAAAACCGGGTTGGCGATTATATTGCACCAGGGTGCGGGCGTGGGATTATCTGCGCCCGTTATAATATGATATTCTTTTCCGTTGGGAGAAAAGCCACCGAACCCGTTAAAGAAAACCAGGTCCTTCGGAATTTCCAGGGCAGATTCCTGCGAAGCATAAAATTTCGTGGGTGTGAAATACGGGATCACCGGTTTCACCTTACTCCGGCGCTTGATCTGATCATCCAGTGTTCCCAAACTGTCGGAGAGAATAATCCTGGATACAGCCTGGAACAGGATTCTGTCTTCCTGTGAAACCTGTTCGCCGGAACGGATAAATATACCTCCGGGCCTGTCCCTTACATCGCTGATGATCCCGGGTGATATCAGGCTTAGCAGTTCGTTTTGCAGGGCCTGCCGGTATCCACCATAGTCTTCGTTCCAGATCACCAGGTCAACCATCAGACCCTTCAGGCGCCAGTATGCATGCGCCTGCACCATTTGCCGGGCCAGTTCGATATTCGCCACGTCCTGGATTTGCAACAGCACAATGGGCAAATCACCGGAAATCGAATAACTCCATAACGCGGATTGACTGCGGTGGTTGCGGAGAATCACAGCGGCGTCCGCACGCAGGGCGGGATTGGCAAATATCACCGAGCTCGCAAGCCGGGAATACAGTTGTGCGTCTGCCTCGGATGCATTAATCTGTCGTAATACCACCTGACTATGCGTCCAGGCAAGTTCGAATGCCCGGTCGGTCAATGGCCTGTCCTGATATTTTTCAACCAGTGCAGTACAGGTTTCCTTATTATCCGCCATACCTAAAACCATATCAATGGTAACGGCATCGTGTGCATCAATTACAAACCGGTAACGGATGGCGACGATCGGATCCAGCACGGCGCCCTGCGAATTAGAGAGCGGCTGATTCTTGCTCAACGCAAAGGGTTCATGAATGCTCCGGGTTCTTCCAATAAATACAGAACGATCCGTTTCGAAAGAAACATCCTTGATCTCGGCATTGTGCACTTTCATCAAATGAAACAACCAGGGCTGCGGATCACCGGCGCCCCGGGGTCTTCGCGTGCAAAGGATCGCATCACGCTGGGGCAGGATTTCTGTTTGTACAAAAAGATTACTGAATGCGGGATGTGCAGCATCTGCAGCCGCTGAAGTGAGTACCACTTCGGCATAGCTGGTTACTTCCAGATATCTTTTCCGGCGCGAACGGTTGCTGATATGCACACGGCGCATTTCCACATCATCCTCCGACGAAACAACGATTTCCGTATGGGTCTCAAAATTCTGCTCCTGTCTCCGGAATTCGGCTCTGCCCTGCGAGAATACCACTTCGTAGGATTCAGCTGTTTTCAAAGATGGCTGGAAGGCGGCCGACCAGCTGCTTTCATTGTCCAGATCCCGGATATAACAGAAGATTCCGGTATTATCTATGGTGGCATCTTCCCGCCAGCGGGTTACTGCAATATCTTTCCAGCGGCTGTACCCGCTGCCTGAATTGGTGATCATCGCATAGTAGCGACCGTTAGACAGCAGCTGGATTTCCGGCAGAGGTGTATTGGGTGTGCGGATTACACGCATCTGAACTTCCTGCTCTGAAATACTGGTATCGGCCACATGCACGGTTGGAGAATAGAATTCAGTGGCGTGTGGAATCCGTTCCTGTAAGAGAAGCATGATGGCCTTGAACTGGGCCTCATTTTCAAATCTTCTTTGCATGGGCTTATCATGCAGCAGGTAAGAAATGGAAAGAAATGCCATTCCCTGGTGATGCGCCATGAATGAACGGACAACAGCAAATGACTGCCCGCGGGTTAACCGGGCGGTGGTGTAGTCAACTGCTTCGTACATGCCATACTTCCCTTCAAATCCATCCTTTTCCATGTCGAGCAGATTTTCTACGGCCTGTTCCGGCTGAACCATCAGGGCCATCACGGATGCATAGGGGGCAATCACGAGATCCTCTCCCAACCCTCGTTTCAGACCAAGTCCCGGAACACCAAATGCGCGATACTGATAGTTCAGGTTCACGTCGACCAGATTGTAGCCGGATTCAGAAACCCCCCAGGGAACATTTCTTTTCTTCCCGTATTCAATTTGTTTTTGAATCACCGACTTGTTTGTCTGGTCCAGTAACGTATTGTCGAAACTGGGCATCACAATCAGCGGCATCAGGTATTCAAACATAGACCCGCTCCAGGATACCAGGATTGGTGAAGTGCCCGGATTGGTAAGCTGCCGGCCAAGGGCAAACCAGGAGTCCTGCGGAAGTTTCCCCTGCGCAATACCCAGAAATATGGTAAGCCTCGATTCGGAAGCCAGCAGATCATAATATCCATTGTCGCGGCGGTGATCGGTTACATTATAACCGATCGCCAAAAGCCGCTGCGATTTATCGTATAGAAAATCAAATTTCAGATCGGCGAATTCTTCACACAGACGCGCAAGCGATTGTATGCTCAACAACCTTTCTTTAGCACGCCGGCTGGTTTCGATCAGTTGTTTCCGGAATAATCCGAGAAAGGATTTTTCTTCCGCATTCACTTCTTCTTCATCGTATGCATTCACCTGCGGTAATAATGAAACTTCCAGCGACGCCAGGTCGTACAGCGGTAAAATGCGGGATACATTTTCATCCAGGCTGCTGAAGCGTTCCGGAAACGGGGGAATCGAAAGCCAGGGAGCGGACTCATATATTTCGTTGAACGCATCCCTCACCTGGTTTGCAAATGCATCTGCCCACCAGGCAGATTCTGAATCGTCATCAAATAGACCCGTTAATGTTTCAGCGTCCTGCAAAAGTATTTTCAGATCATCATATAAGACCCGGACGGATGACCGTTCTTTTTCGCGGAGGGAAGCCAGCTGTTTCGCAATGGGTTCCGTGCCTTTCTTCGCCCCCATTTTATCTTTTAGTATTTCCAGTGTGGTAAACAGGCTCTCATATATTCGTTCTGAAATGACTGGCTTTTCCCCAAGCAGCAGCAAACCCTGTTTCAGCGTGATGAGATGACCCGCCATATTGCCGCTGTCAACAGTTGAAATATAATTTGGCGGAAGGGGTTGAAGGCTTTGCGTATCGTACCAGTTATAAAAATGACCGGAATAACGTTCCATACGCTGAAGAGTCTGCATGGTATTCGAAACCCGCATGAGTAATACCTGCATGGGGATATATCCGAAATCAAACGCGGTAAGGTTCGCCAGTAGAGAAAGACCAATGTTGGTGGGTGAGGTCCGGTGAGCAATCCGTTCCACCGGGCTCTCCTGGTAATTGTCGGGCGGGAGCCAGTTGTCTGTAGCAACTACAAATGTTTCAAAAAAGGCCCAGGTCTTCCGGGAAAGTTTATTCAAAAACAATTTTTGCTTGTCAGTGAGGTCAACCAATTTACTCTTGTCCGACAAACTGATTTTCCAGGCAACCGCGGGAATCAGCATCCAGGCGATCAGGAAAGGCAGGCTTACTGCCATTCCATCAGATTGTTTGTATTGCATCCATTCGAATACTCCGATGGCGAGCAATACCGGGAACCACATATTTTTATAAGTCTGAAATAAATTATTGTTTGTACCGGTTACAACATTTTGCGATGGATTCCATTGCAGAAGATGCCGGTGGCTGATCAGCAAACGCCAGTTTGTTCTGGCGATCGCCCCGGCATAAACAAAGGCTTCATATGGAATGGTCAGCAGAAGAAATAACTGGTGGGCGAAATGCTGCAGTGTAAATCGAAAACTGGTCACAACATGCGAAAGCATGTGTACGTCTTCCGGTTTTTGCCAGATCTCCCAGAAAAAACCGATCAGGGAATTCAGCAACAGGATGGTGAGAACAGAAAGTGTCCAGAAAACGGGTGAATGGGAATAGATCCAGCCGAAAAGAAGCATCCCAAGTAACGCCAGCGGCACCAGACTCCTGCGCAGGTTATCGAATATTTTCCATTTGGATAATGCGGAAATCGGGTTCCTCAGAATCTTCCGTTTGGGGCCCGGCACCCAGGGGAGCATCCAGGATGCAATTTGCCAGTCGCCCCGGATCCAGCGGTGGCGGCGCTTCATATCCACATCATAACGTACGGGATAAGCCTCATATAGTTGCACGTCGCTTAGTAAACCGCAGCGGGCATAACTGCCTTCCAGTAAATCATGACTCAGGATACGGTTTTCCGGAAACCGTCCGCCCAGGGCTTTTTCAAATGCGTCCACATCGTAAATTCCTTTCCCGATGAATGAACCTTCTCCGAATATATCCTGGTAAACATCGGAAATCGCACGTGTGTAAGGGTCAATACCCGGCTCATTGCCATGCATGCGGGCAAAAGGAGTACTGTCATTCGACGGCAGACTAACGGCTACCCTTGGTTGCAGTATTCCGTATCCTTCCGTCACGCGCTGCTTCCTTTCACTGAAAAAAGGATGATTCAGCGGATGTGCCATCGTACCCGTTATTTTCCAGGCGGCGTCCCGCGGCAATTGGGTATCTGTATCCAGGGTTATAACATATTTTACGCGCTCGAACACAGAAGAATCGCCAACGATCAGGGAGAATTTCTCTCTTCCTGTTCCCCTTAGTAATGCATTCATTTCAGCCAGTTTTCCCCTCTTTCTTTCAAATCCCATCCAGGCTTTCTCCTTAGCATTATATTTCCGGGGCCGGTGGAAAAGAAAAAACAATTCATTCTGACTGTCTCCATAGCGGCTGTTCAATTCTTCGATCTGAACCCGGGCCGATCGCAGAAGTTCCTCCTCGCCCGGAAGGTGTTCGGTTTTTGCATCCTTAAAATCGGTCAGTAATGCAAAGTGAATATTAGGTCCGCGATTGGCCAGGAAACGGACTTCCAGGTTTTCCAGCAATTCTTCCAGTTCGCCAAGTTCATTGAATATGGAAGGAACAACCACCAGTGTTTTGAAATCATCCGGAATGCCATCTGAGAAATCCATCCGTGGCAGTATCAGCGGACGTATGATAAGTGTGCTGATCCAGTTTATCAACGTTATGGAAAGCTGGCTGCAACCGATCAGACATACAAACGAAGCGATGCCCAGTACCCAGGGATTTCGGTATCCGTCCTCCCAGGCCCGCAGAATGAGTGTTCCCGTCATAATTGCCGCGAGCAGGAAAGAAGCACCCGTATAAAGCAGGAGAGGAATTTTTCTGAATACATTCTTGACCCGGTCTAAAAATAAAAAACGGGCGCCTGCTTCTTTTGCGAATTGATTAATGCCTTTGCCGATCAGGTAATATCCAAGCTGGCCGGCCTTTGGATATTCGGGCCTTTCAATAAGACCCTGACTGGCTTTTTCCAAAGCCATGCGGGCAATATTCGATTCGGAAAGTTTACTTGCTTTGGCTAATTTTTCAACACTGTGACGATATTCATCCCGGGTATGAAAATCCATTAACGGATAGATGCCCGAATTATCCGACCGAAATATATTTTCAACTACGCTTACGTACTCAACAAAGTCGCGCCAGTTATTACTGCTCAGGAAACGGAGGCTTCCGATAATATTGCTGATGGAAACCTGATCGGCAGCCTGTTTCTGATTTTCAATATGCACCAGCTCATCACTGGTCATTCCTTTTTCAGAAAGCCGTTGTTCGATCCAGCTGATGGGCAATGAAAATGCAGCCCCTTTACCGACCAGTCTTCTGGTAAGTTCGGCTACAAAGGAACTCTCCAGTGGCGGTCCGTATCGCGCCATATCGGCAATGACCAGGATCAGGCTCTTCGGGTCTTTTTCAGCGGTCTCCGTCATCTGGTCGGCCCAGTAATCCGCGAGATTTTTGTTGATGCGGTTTTTTGCGATCAGGGCGGCCAGTCTGCGCAGGTTTTCGATCAGCGCAAGACGAAGCATGATCGGGATCGCCCAGAGCTCTCCCAGCTTCAGTTCGGAAATTTCCTGATAGGCAGATGTAAAACCCGTGAGGCTTTTCAGATCCACACGGCCATCGCTATGCGCAATCAGTTCAACGGCCAGATCATATACACGGGGTAAACCGGCGGAGGGTCCTTTTGCGAGCTGGGGAAGACCCTTACTATATCCTTTGGGCAGATGCTTCTTGCCGGTATAAATCTGTTCTTCTATAAGATAGAAATTATCCAGCAACCACTCTCCTGCCGGCGTAATCCGTTTATTTTCTTTGGCAGAAGCCGTGAGCAGGTTATGAACTTCCAGCAGGATTTCTTCATTCTCTGCCAGCCTTTTCAAAAGCTGTTCAGACGGGTGTTCAATCGTTAGCTGATGATTCAGTGCAAGCGTTCGTGCATAGCTCTCCAGCTGTTCCAGGCTGAAAAGTTCCGAACGGATAGGTGCTTTTTCATCATCATATTTATGCATGAGATCGTCTCCCAGAAATGAGATCCGAAGCTGGGAGATGAATTCCTGTATGGGAGTAATATTGACTTTCAAATCAGTATAGTGGATTTATTAAATGAATAAAACTGAATCGCCTGATCCTCTCTGCCTTCACATCTAATCTTTCTGCCTTACACCCTGACTCTCTAACGCTCCCGGATCGGATGCCCCCGATGGGCCGCGTAAACGGACGTATAACAGGCACCGAAATATAATATAATGGAAGAGTAATAGATCCACAGCATCAGAATCACAATAGAAGCCGTTGTACCATAGGTGGCTCCGATTTTGGAATGTCCCAGATAAAAACCAATGATAAATTTACCGATTAAAAAAAGAATGGATGTAAACAGGGCACCCACAAAAGCATGATTCCAGGAGATCGACGAATTGGGAAGTATCTTAAAGATCAGCATAAACATAGAACTGATAACCAGCAAAATCAATGCAAGGTTTACAAAATAAAAAAGATTCAGTAATGAATCGCTGAACAGACCCTTCAACCGGTCACTTAACAGATCCACCAGGGCATTGGCTGTTAGTGAAACCAGTAGTAAAAATGCAACCGCAATCAGGAGGGAAAATGAAATCAGTTTCCGGAATATGGCAATAAGGAATGCTTTCTTCTTCGGAGCCGGAATGGACCACAGATAATTTATAGAGCTCTGAATTTCAGAAAATACACCCGATGCACCAATGATCAGGATGATCGTCCCGATAATACCGCCCAGCTTACCACGACTGGTCTCCTGTGTATTGCGGATGATATCCTGTATTTGTAAAGCTGTATCCGTTCCGACCAGCCCGCTGATCTGATGATACACCCTTCCCTCCACAGCCAGCCTTCCAAAAAAAACGCCCGCCAGTGAGATGATTACGATCAGCAGGGGTGCAATTGAAAAAACGGTATAATATGAAAGGGCTGCGCTTAATTTAAACCCATTAAAATCATTAAAATGATTGAAACTCTTCACAAACAGTTGCCAGGATGTCTTAATGAACCGGATGACCATATAATTGAATACTGGTTTTAATGCAATTTCATGCCAGAGCTGTTGCCCTGTCCAACGGTTATATACGACTGATTTGGGGAATTCTTTACTCGAATTTTAAAAACCGGTTCGTCTTTCCCGGGTCCGGCAAGCTAATCTTTTTTCATTAAGTGCTGATTGTAAATATATTATTGGCCGATTCCCGGATCCGGAATGGTCTAAATTAAATGGTATCTGATTTGAACCTGTTATAAAAACGAATTTATGTCAGGACACCTGCCAATCGCATTTATCGAAGAGAAAGTAAGGGACCTTGAAAACGCATTATTTTTTTCCATGAGCGATGCCGTTCTTAAAATTCC
>Ga0206903_10117_pt2 | contig 22592 bp, 15 predicted proteins | sample Alteio_BWOrgHeat_45_FD_152959 | JGI IMG/M metagenome (GOLD analysis project Ga0206903, IMG submission 152959) | Enriched cells from forest soil in Barre Woods Harvard Forest LTER site, Petersham, Massachusetts, United States -... | ecosystem: Environmental > Terrestrial > Soil > Temperate forest >... | reverse complement strand
GTCATCAGGGAGTTATTTTCCGCCACCTGTACGAACGGTATTTATTCCAAAGAAACAAGGCGGCGAAAGACCATTGGGTATTCCAACGGTAAGCGACCGTATAGCGCAAGGTGTAGTAAAAGATTATTTAGAACCTGCAATGGAAGCGGTTTTTCACAACAGTTCTTTTGGTTACAGGCCGGGCAGAAGTGCCCATGATGCATTGGTGCAATGGCATGAAAACTGTGTTAGCAAGGCATGGGTATTGGACGTTGACATTAAAGGATTCTTTGACAACATCAGTCACAAAATCATGCTTCATCTATTGCAACAGCATACCCGGGAGAAATGGGTGTTGATGTATGCAGAGAGGTGGCTGAAAGCTGGTGTTGAACAGAAAGATGGAAGCATAGCGGAGAGAACAAAAGGTACACCGCAGGGTGGTGTTATCAGTCCGTTGTTAGCTAACATTTACCTGCATCATGCCTTTGATATGTGGATGGATAAAGAAAATCCGCAATGTCCGTTTGAACGCTATGCCGATGATATAGTGGTTCATTGCAACAGCAGGGAAGAAGCGGAACAAATGTTAGAGAAGTTGAAAGCAAGGATGGAGCAGTATGAATTAACACTACATCCTGATAAGACGAAGATTGTGTATTGCAGGAATTATTAGCGTACAGAAAACAATGATAATGAAAGCTTTACTTTTCTGAGTTATAGTTTTCAACCAAGAGCAAGGCGGGATAAGTTTGGTCGTAAGAAAACATTCTTTGTGTTTAGCGGTGCTATCAGCAATGCTGCCAAGACATCAATAAGAGAAAGAATTAGAAGCGTAATGATACCAAGATGGAGCCAGCAAACGCTTGAATGGTTTGCAGAAAAACTTAATCCAAAAATCAGGGGGTGGGTCAATTACTACACACGGTTTAACAGGCAAGAAGCGTTAGGTGTATTTAATTATTTGAATGAGTTGATAAGAAAATGGCTGAAGAATAAATACAAGCTTCAGAGCTGCAAGTCTGTGTATGTAAGATACAAAACGCTACAAGAAGAAAACGAAGGACTGTTCTACCATTGGAAACTTGGAATAAAATCATGACTGGATAACAAGAGCCGTATGAGTTGAGAGGCTCACGTACGGTTCTGTGAGAAGCTTGGGCTGAAATGCCCTTGCTTACTCGACTCTCCCCAATAGCTTTGTGCATTGCTGGGAAATTGCGTTTTAAAACGAAATCACTTTTCACGCACAATCCATTTTTCCGCAATATCTCTTCAGCAAAGCCATGTGTGCAAGCAAGAACATTCGGCAATCGAAGCACAAAAGCCCATTCAATTCGTTAACTTCAACTCACGCCCGTTCGCAAAGCCATAGCAGAAAATGAGGATGTTTATTTCATCACATTCACATATTCTAACTGGCTTATTGGGATTATAGATGCACAATCAATAAAGTCATAGCTTGTAAACAGCCAGGATAAAGGATTTGATGCAGGCAAGAAGATTAAACGTATAAAACGGCATATTGCTCACGGCTCCCCGGGTTTTGAAAAAATAATACGCACCTGCAGCGTATTAAAATACCAACCCTTCTTTTTATCAATAACATCAGCATGCGGTTGCAGCCGGCCCTTAAATGTTTTTTCACTGATGCCATACAGTCCGGCAAGTTCTTTTACCGTATAAGCCCTTACTATTGTTTCAGTCGTAGTATTCATAACAAGTCTATTAATATAATTGATCATTCACTACAACTAAATTAACTAAAATGTTTAGTAGCCGGTCTTCCGCCGGTTTTTCGCCGATACGCATTTTGCATTGCTTGCCGGTGCCGCCGCCATTGATTTTGCGGCGCAAACTTTTCAGTGCCACTACGCAGAGTGCACTTATTGCCTGGGATACAAATGCTACTGCCCAGATCAGTTTGTCGCTTGCCCTGCCGCAGGGCGGCACCTTACTGGTATTCGTAGTATTAGGCATACAGTTTTACCAGCAGGTAAATGGCAGCCAGTCTCTCTTAACGGATAAAAGCTTTAATGCCCTTTCCCTTGTAACGGTTGATAAACCTTAAGCAGCAATAACTAACCCATGCTAAATCACAGCTTGAGTCTCAGAGCAATTAGCGCCTGTAATTTCAGGTTGTTACCAGTTGTTGCATAAGGCGCCTCTCTCGGTTCGGTCCCGACTTGTCGGAATTGAAAAAAATACGAAGGAAATTTTTTTCAAAGAAGCGAAAGCAGCGCCGATGAGACAACGAAGCCATGCAGCTTGAGCATACGATGACTATACTTAAGTGATGTATAAAGAAAGTTAGCTTGGCGCCTGTACGACTTGTCGGGATTGAAAAAATCCAAAGGATATCTTTTCAAAGAAGCGCAGGCAGCGCCGTTGCATGGGCGATAAAAAATAATTCGTTACTGCTTTGCGAGTTTCCAAACTTCGCAGTTTTATGCGCAAAGTCTCTGACTTTATATTAAAAACCAAATCAATAATCGGTTTTCACAGAATTACCGAAAGGAATTTTTAAAAGGCCTTTTATACCTTCATCATTGCGGCCTTCCAACACATCAAGTCCGTAATGAATGTTTTCAACAGGCGTTTTAGAATAAGTGCCAAACAGCTTATCCCAGAAAGGAAAGATGTTTCCAAAGTTTGTATCCGTTTCAGGACGTACATAATGATGATGCACACGATGCATATTCGGCGTAACAACAACATAGCTCAGCAGCTTATCAAAGCGCCTGTTCATTTTTATGTTTGCATGATTAAATTGGGAAAGCACAACACTTAAGCTTTGATATAAAAACACCAGCCACATAGGCGCGCCGCAAATTAAAACAGCAAGCACGGTAAACACCGCGCGAAAGACACTTTCGCCCGGGTGATGCCTGTTGGCAGTAGTTGTGTCAACATGTGTATCTGAATGATGGATGATATGAAACTTCCACATCCATTTTATTTTATGTTCAATGTAATGAATCAGCCATGCGCCAATAAGATCAAGCAGCATTAAACCAATGATCAGTTGCAACCACACAGGCGTTGTTATCCATTGTAAAATACCAAAGTGATGTTGCACACACCAGTCGCTTGTTAAAACGATGAGCAATGCAAAAGCAAAATTTACGACAATGGTTGTAATGGTAAAAAATATATTGATGCCTGCATGTTTCCATTTATTGTATTTGAAAGTAAATAAAGGAATGGCGCTTTCTATCAGCCAGAAAATTGTAATGCCGCCTGCAAGTATCAACGCACGTGTAAGGGAAGAAATGTGTTGAAAAAATTGAACGATTTCATTCATAAGACAAGAAAGTTTAAAAGCTTAAAACAATGTACATTAATTTGGTTGTAAAAAAATCATAAAAGCATTCGTTTGCTGCGGCGATATTATGACAAACATTCATTGCTTACAACTGTTTGTTATAAATTTTTAAAAATTCTTTGATAAAGATTTGTATTTTTTTAGCAATAGCTGTTTATATTTGTCGTCTCAAAGCAAGCAAATGTTTAATCCTTCTTCAATGTGTTGTTGTATGTGTAACATATCTCTTCGGGGAAGGTGATTGTTTGCTGATAAGTAAAAGAATAAAGCAAAAAAATATAAGCCTTCTCAACAAAAGAAGGCTTTTTTATTTATGGCAAATAGCACTTCATATCATCGAGTTCTCTCTGCGCACACTTCATTACGAATGCAAACCACAACATCCATGCGATGTATGTGTTGTTGTTGCTAAATACAACGGCACAGAATGCCCGCCGCAAATGTAATTTCTCTTCTAAAATTCTTTTCAATTTTTATACATGCAAAATCAACTTACCACCAATAGACCATCGTCAAAAGTTTACTTTATCGGTTCAGGCCCCGGCAATCCTGATCTGATCACTGTTAAAGGTGGCCGCCTTTTGTCACAGGCTGAAGTAATTATAACCGACAGGCTTGCAGGTGACGAGATAATTGCATGCTATGCAAATCCCAATGCGATCATTGTTGATGTGGGCAAGCAGGGTGGTAACGAAAAATCATACAAACAAAAAGATATAAATGCATTGCTGGTAAAATTTGCCGGCTTATACGAAAGAGTGGTAAGGTTAAAAGGTGGCGATATTGCTTTCTTTTCAAATATATATGATGAATTAAAAACGCTTGCCGACAATGAGATCGCTTATGAGATAGTGCCCGGTATTACAGCAGCATCAGGCGCTTCAGCATATACAGGCGTTCCGCTTACAGCAAGGAATCATTCACGTGGTGCACAATTGCTCACCTATTATAAAGATTCAATTATTAGTGATGAAAACTGGAAGCAGCTTGCTGCTTTCGAAGAAACATTGGTGTTTTATATGAGCAGCAATAATCTTTTGTCAATCGTAGAAAATTTATTGCATGCAGGCGCAGAAAAAAATATTCCATTTATTGTGGTTGAGCAGGCAACTACGCCAAACCAACGTGTGCAATCTTTCACGCTTAAATCTTTTTCAAACCATGCTAATCAAAATTTTTCAAGTCCTTCCATTGTGATCATGGGAAAAGTTGCAAATCTGCATAAAGAATTTTCCTGGTTTCAAAATGATCATGCAGATTCAACTGAAAATTACTTCCGCAATGTGGAAACTGAAACCGGTTATTTAAAAATAAAATCCTTCATTCAAAAAAATATTGAGCATGTTAACTGAGCAAAAACTGAGATCACTTAAAACCATTATACAGGATTCTTCGAGAGATGAGATCATATGGATGAGTGGTTTTCTTGCAGGCTTGTCAGAAAAAAATGCGATCACAGCGCCCCCTGTTCCAGATGAAAATGCTGTACCGGCAGAAAAACTCGTTGTTTCAGTATTGTATGGAACAGAAACAGGCAATTCAAAAAAGATTGCTTCTAAACTTGCATCAGTTTTAAAGAACAAACAACATAAAGTAACACTGAAAGCATTAGACCAATACAATGTTTCAAATCTTGAAAAAGAAAACATTCTTTATATAGTGATGAGCACGCATGGCGATGGAGAACCACCTGCTGCTGCAAAAAAATTCTATGATCATTTGCACAACAGGCAACATGATCTTTCCAATTTGAAATATGCGGTATTGGCGCTGGGTGATAGTTCTTACCCGCTGTTCTGCAAAGCCGGCGAAGATGTGGATGTACGCCTGCAAAAATCAGGCGCTACACAAATTTTGTCTTTAGAAAAATCAGACCTTGATTTTTATCCTGTATCAGATACATGGATCAATAATGTTGTAAACAATTTGCCTACTGCAGCAAATACCTTGTTACCTAAACAACAAAAACATGCTGCAAAAAATGGTAAACATTTTTATAAAGGCACAGTAAAAACGCATATCAATTTAAATGATAAAGGTTCTTCAAAAGAAACATGGCACATTGAAATTGTTACTGAAGAAGCAATCTATTATTTGCCCGGCGATTCTTTGGGAATTGTTCCTCCCAATGCAGATGAAGACGTGCTTGAAATAATCAGTTTGTTACGCGCTAACAAAAATCAAACAATAGAGTACAAGAATGAACCATTCACATTGTTTGACCTGTTCAAATTCAAACTGAATATTCTGTATTTGCCTTTGCGTATTGTTGAAAAATATGCGAAGCTTATACACTCAGAACTACCTTCTGTAAGGCTTGATCTTAAAAATATTTTAGCGCTGTATCCTTTTGCGGGCAATGTTTCTTTGGAAGATTTTATTGCTATACTTGAACCCATCACGCCAAGATTGTATTCCATTTCATCATCGCCTTATGCGCATGGCAACAATGTAATTCATATTACTGTAGGCCGGAATAAATTTTCGGTGAATGATAAAACGAAATATGGCTTTTGCAGCAGTCATTTTGCAGGTTTGGATGAAGGTGATGAAGTAACATTCTATATCAATTCAAACGACAACTTCCGTTTGCCGCAACAGGATAAAGATGTGATAATGATCGGGCCGGGAACAGGTATTGCTCCCTTCCGTTCATTTATTTTTCATAGAGATGATGAAGGTGCTTCGGGAAGGAACTGGTTATTTTTCGGCGACCAACATTTTCATTCAGACTTCCTGTATCAAAGTGAATTGCTTTCATTTTTTGATACGGGTTCGCTTACTAAGATCAATACTGCATTTTCAAGAGACCAGAAAGAAAAACTATATGTACAACATCGCATGCAGCAACAATCAAAAGAATTGTTTAGCTGGATTGAAGGTGGCGCATACGTTTATATCTGCGGATGCAAAAACACGATGGCAAAAGATGTGGAAGCAACATTCATTGATGTCATCAGCAAAGAAGCGGGTATTGATACAGAAGAAGCAACAACATATCTGAACAAACTTGAAGAAGAAGGAAGATTTGCAAAAGATGTTTATTAAATAATTTCTAAGAACCCCACAAAGGCGTTAGGAAAGTCTCCCGGATTTTAATTAAAAAGGGAGATTTCTCCTCCCGTCAAAATAAAAGTCAGGACCGAACTTCATTATACTGTTTAATTATAAAACACAATGGCTGAAACCGCAGCAGAAAAAATAAAGAAAGAAAGTAAGGGCCTTCGCGGCACTTTAAAAGAAAGTTTATTGGATGAACATACAGGCCAGATACGTGAAAGCGATCAGTTGCTGATAAAATTTCACGGCATGTATATGCAAGATGATCGCGACAGGAGAGAAGAACGCGCAGAAAAAAAATTAGAACGCTTATACTCTTACATGATCCGTTTGCGTTTGCCCGGTGGTTTGCTTTCTGCAAAACAATGGATGGCTCTGCATGAAGTAACAGATGCCTACACAACCGGTGTAATAAAAATAACGACAAGGCAAACAGTACAATTGCATGGCATTTTAAAACATAGCATAAAGCCTACAATAAAAGACTTTGATACAGCAAAACTTGACAGTATTGCAGCCTGCGGCGATGTAAACCGTAATGTTGTTGTGAGCGCGCATCCACGTTTCAGCCCAATACATGAAGAAGTTTTTTCTTATGCAGGAAAAATAAGCGCATTGCTGTTGCCTAAAACAAATGCGTATTACGAGATATGGCTGGACAAAGAAAAAATTTCTCCTGATCTTGAAAAAGATGAACTGTACCAGGATCGTTATTTTCCACGAAAGTTCAAGATAGCTATTGCTATTCCGCCTTATAACGATGTAGATGTTTTTACAAATGACATTGGCATTATTGCAATTATTGAAAACAATAAATTGATTGGCTTTAATGTAAGTGCAGGCGGCGGAATGGGCACCACGCATGGCAATGCTGCAACGTATCCGAGATTGGCAACTATGTTGGGTTTTGTTGCTAAAGATGATCTGCTGAAAGTTGTGTATGAAATAGCAACAACACAAAGAGATTTCGGCGACAGAGCAGACAGGAAGTTTGCCCGTTTAAAATATACAGTCGACAGGATTGGCATCGATGTGTTTAAAAAAGAAGTTGAAACAAGAAGCGGCATTTTATTTCAAGCAGAAAAAAAATATGAATTAACCATTCGCAACGATGAGTTTGGCTGGCATAAAAATCATGAAGGACTTTTTTATTATACCGTTTTTGTTGAAACAGGCAGAGTGTATGACGGTGAGAAGGTTCAATTCAAAAAAGCATTTTATGAAATTGCAAAAACAGGCAAAGCGCAGTTTCGTTTTACCTGTAATCAAAACATCATCATAAGCGATATTAAGCCTGAAGATAAAAATGAAATTGAAGCCATTCTTCAGCAATACGGGGTGGCCAATGTAACGCAAAGCGCATCGCCTGTTCGCCGCGATGCCGTGGCTTGTGTTGCTTTAAATACCTGTCCGCTTGCATTGGCGGAAGCACAGCGTTACCTGCCATCGCTTATTGATAAGATCGAAATTATTCTTGGTAACTACAATTTAAATAATGAAGCTGTAAGTGTGAGAATGACAGGCTGCCCGAATGGGTGCGGCCGTCCTTTTGCAGCGGAAATTGGGTTTGTTGGCACTGCTTTAGGCAGGTATAATCTTTTGTTAGGCGGTGACAGGTTAGGTAAGCGGCTGAATAAATTGTACAAAGAAAATATTGATGAACCGGAAATACTTAGCAACCTTGATACATTGCTGAAAGATTTTTCAATCAATAAAAATTTGAGTGAGTCTTTTGGTGATTATGTGTTGCGTAAAAAAATCGTTTAATCAAGCTGTCAAAGTATATCCCGACGATAGGAGAGTCTCTTAATTTTTTTTTAGACAATTTTAATTGAGGAAGATCCTCCTGTCCTCCGGGTATATGAGACAATAAAATAATGAAGCATGAGCGATAATAAAAATAATCTCTTCCCTGTGTTTCTTAAGCTGGAAGACCTGAGATTGCTGATCGTGGGTGCAGGTGAAGTAGGTCTGGAAAAGTTAACTACTGTTCTCACCAATTCACCCAACACAAGAATAAGAATTGTGGCGAATTATTTTAAACCGGAAGTAGAAGAACTTTCTTTTGACTATCCTAATGTGCAATTAATTTATGCTGATTATAAGCCTGTGTTTTTAGATCAGTGCGATCTCATTATTGCCGCAGTAAATGATATTGAATTGGCTGAGCAGATCCGCAACGACGCAAAGCAAAAAGGCAAACTGATCAATTCGGCCGATAAACCTTCGCTCTGTGATTTTTATTTAGGTTCTGTTATTACAAAAGGCGATATTAAAATTGCTATATCAACCAATGGTAAATCACCAACACTTGCAAGAAGACTGAAAGAATTTTTTAATGAAGTATTGCCGGATGAACTGGAAGCAGTTGTTTCGAATTTGAATATGATAAGAAATAAAATTCAAACCGGTTTAAAAGACCGCGTCAAGAAGCTGAATGAAATAACAGCTTCACTGGTTGAGCATTGATTCGTTTAGAAGCAGTTATTTATTTTGGTTACCGGCTATTGAACAAATGGCATCGTTCCTTGCGTCGCAACACTTGTGCTGTATATTTTCATAGCAGCTTCTACTTCTATCGCATATAACATTTTTAGTAGTCAATTCAAACAGCTTCTTAGATAATAAAAAATGCCTGTGTTTATCTCAGGCATTTTTTACACGCTTTCCATCATCGCGTCAATTTATCATTACATTATTTTCTCTGCCTGAACATCCATTCAATAGCAAGCTTGTTATTATACGCTGCAAGCCATGAAAAATGCCCCGTTTCAGGATACATTGAAAAACCCGGGTGCGCGCCTGCTTTCATTAACGCCTGCAACATATCAACAGAATTAAGCGGGTTAACGGCTGCATCTTCAGAACCATGAACGATCCACATTGGAACATGCGCAATAGATGCAGCTCTTGAGGTATCACCGCCGCCGCAAACTGGCATTGCTGCTGCAAATAAATTTGGATAACGTTCAATGGCATCAAAGGTTCCGTAGCCACCCATTGAAAGCCCGGTTATGTAAATGCGGTTGGTATCTACCGGCGCTTTTTTTATCATGTCATGAATAAGCGCAATAACAAGTTCCATCGGTTTTGAAGGAGTGGATTGCAACTCCATCGACCTGCTGGTATTGGTTCGGCTAAAGTTAGACCAACTTTGATTGAGCGGGCATTGCGGTGCGATAACAATTGCAGGATACATCGTCATCATTTCATCCGTAGCGAAAGCCTGCACGCCCCATTTTAATTGTGCATCGTTGTCATTGCCGCGTTCACCTGATCCATGTAAAAAAATTACAAGCGGATATTTGCGCAACGTATCATAATCAGGATATAACATTCTGTAACGAAGTGTGTCGCCTTTTTCGCTTATATACTGCTGAACGCTGAAGCGCGATGGTTGTGCTGTTGCAATTAAACAATGCATGCAGATAATTACTGTAAGTAATACTGATACTGTTTTTTTCAATGGCATTTTGTTGAATTTATAGTGAGTGAATTAAATGATTGCAATCAGTAAAGCTTATACACCAATGCTTCATACGGCCGCAATGTAACAGTTGAACCTGTTCTATTATTTGAAGGCGCATCTTTATAATTATTGAGTAACAATTTTGCGTTGGATATATTCATCCCAATATCAGTGGTTGATGATGTTGTTGAAAAATTTAAAAGTATCAGCAACTTTTCACCTTCGCCTTCTCTTGTGTATGCATATACTTTCGGATTGTCTTTATCCAACAATATATATTTTCCATACACCAGCACAAGATTATCTTTTCTTAACTGCACCACTTTCCTGAAATAATTCAATATAGAATTCGGATCTTTTTCTTCAACCGCTTCATTAATGGTTGTATAGTTTGGATTTACTTTTATCCATGGCATACCTGATGTAAATCCTGCGTTTGTAGTATTGCTCCATTGAAAAGGCGTACGTGCATTATCGCGACTTTCAAATGCTTTGCGTTGGATGTATGCATTTGTATCGCCGCCATTATTTTTTACATATTGATATTCGTTGCGTGTTTGAACATCTTTATAGTCGTTGATCGAATTAAAACGGATGTTCGTCATTCCCAATTCATCACCGTTATAATAAAACGGAGTTCCACGCATTGTCATGATAAACGTAGTAAGCATTTTAGATGATAACTCACGATAAGGCGCACTGTCGTTTCCAAATCTTGTTACCATTCTTGCCTGGTCGTGGTTGGCAAGAAAAACAGCTTCCCATCCGTCATGTTCAAATGTACTGTCCCACTTGCTGTACACTTCTTTAAATTGCAACAGGCTGTAACCTCCGGGCTTTGCTATATCAACGCCTTCAAAAGGATAAGCAAGGTTTAGTTCATGGCGGTTTGCATCCACCATATTGTGCGCATCTTCCAATGTATTGCCCGTGCCTTCAGCCACACTCATCACATCATATTTGCTTAATACTTCTTTGTTCATTTCCTGCAAATAACCGTGCAGGTTTCCCTGCATAGAATAATACAAAGAGAAATGCTTTTCAAAGCCTTTTGGAAATTGCGGCCATGTAGTGTCTTTAGCAGCAAAACCAAAAGCATCAAGCCTGTAGCCATCAACGCCTTTATCGGCCCAGAACTTCATGATATCATATACTTCCTGCCGCAGTTTTGGGTTTTCCCAGTTGAGATCGGGTTGCTTGTGCGAAAAATAATGCAGGTAATACGAGTCAGTGATTGAATCGTATCTCCATGCATCATGATTTACATCAAACAAACTGTAACGGTAAGGCGGCTTGCCGTCTTCTGCATTCCACCAATGATAATATTCGCGGTAAGGATTATCGCGCGCACTGCTTGCCTGTTTAAACCATTCATGTTCATCGCTGCTGTGATTAACTACTAAATCCATCACGAATTTAATGCCGCGTTCATGCAAACCTTTCAGCAACGAATCAAAGTCGGCCATTGTTCCAAAGTCTTTCATAATGTTGCGGTAATCGCTCACATCATAACCATTGTCATCATTGGGCGAACTATAAATTGGATTTAACCAAACCATAGTAACACCGAGGCTTTTAATATAATCCAGTTTTGAAATAATGCCTTTCAGATCACCAATGCCATCGCCATCAGCGTCTTTAAAACTGCGCGGATAGATCTGGTAAATGATGGCTTCTTTCCACCATTTTCTTTGCAATGTATCTGTTACATTATTGGTTTGCGCATAAGTGTATTCTATATTAAACAGGAAACTTAAGGCAGCAATTATGCAGAGAAGATTTCGCTTCATATAAGATTTTTAAACAATGATGGATTATAAAAATATTGATTTAACCCGTTGGCGGAGTTTTTTTAAGAGATAAAACAAAAAAGATGTTTCGCCATTATCTTTTCAACAATCTTCTCCGCTTTGTAAACCCGTTGCCTGGATAAAGCCCATTCAGCAGTATCATTCTAACCTGTAAAGTTTTTTTAGTATAAGACATAATACCAGTGTTATCATTTCTTCGATATAACTTCGATCCGATTGATCGAAGAAATATCGAGTTTATATCGAGTATTTTTCGTAAAAATAAGCTACCGGTAAACAGGAGACAGGCAACTAATGAATAAAATGATCAACACAGCCCTGCAGGTATACATCTATCATCATATAGACCGGTAGTAAAAAGATGCCTTTCAATTTTTACTTTCATTTAGCTCTCAGGTGTCTATATTAAAAAAACTCCGCCACCAGGTTGATTTAATATACGATCAATAGAAAAACCCCTTTTCTCAAAATAAAACCTACTGTTTTTCGTATTAGGCTAATAAACTAAAAGCTGTATCTTGCCCGCCTGTAAAGACTACTATTATTGCGCGATGAAAATTTGTGGCCGGCTGATTATGCTGATGTTGTTTACCTGCTGCGCAATTGGCGTTTCTGCCCAATTCCGTAAATATTCCAATGAATTTTTAAATATTGGTGCGGGTGCACGTGGCCTTGCAATGGGCGGCGCACAGGTTGCCAGTTCAGAAGATGGTAATGCAGGTTACTGGAATCCGGCCGGGCTTGTAAATGTTATTGACCATCCCAATATTTCCATGATGCATGCAGATTATTTTGCAGGCATAGGAAAGTATGATTACCTCTCAGCCGCTATACCGGTTGCCGGCAGTTACCGCACACTGGGGTTTTCTTTATTAAGATTTGGCGTTGACGATATTCCTAATACTTTATTCCTGGTTGAACCGGATGGTTCGCTTAATTATAATAACATTCAAAGTTTTTCTTCAGCAGATTATGCTTTTTTAATTTCTTATGCCCAGGTAATAAAAGATGATGATGAAGCGCAAATAAGCTGGGGTGTCAACACAAAAATTATTTATCGCAATGTTGGGCATTTTGCGCAAGCCTGGGGTTTTGGTTTTGATGCAGGATTTTTATATCGTACTTCAACGGTGCGTTTTGGTATTACTGCAAGAGATATTACAACTACTTTCAATGCATGGAGTTTTTCTTTTACTGATGCGGAGAAACAAATTTTGTATTTAACTGATAACGATATTCCCATAAAATCAACTGAGCTTACTTCGCCAAGATTGGTGCCTGCGATAGGATATAATTTTATGCTCTCTGATAAATTGCACTTACTTGCCGAAGCAGATTTTGATGTAACGTTTGATGGTAAACGCAATACGCTTATCAGTTCAGATCCAGTGAGCATTGATCCTAAATTTGGTGTTGAAGCCAATATTGCAAATGTTGTTTTTGTAAGAGCGGGTGCACAAAATTTTCAAAGAGCATTGGCAGACGGAGATACATTGAACCAGAAACGTGTATGGATATTTCAGCCATCGATTGGCGCAGGGTTTAAGGTGGGAAATGTAGCGATAGATTATGCATATACAAATCTTGCCAATCAAAGCAACCCTTTGTATTCTCATATATTTTCATTAACAATAGATTTAGGCAAAAAAGAAAATAAAGAAAAAACAGGCAAAGGTTCCTTTCCGCAGTTAGACAAACCGGAGCCACCTAAAAAAGTAAAAGGCAGTTATCCTGTGCCATGAGAAGATATTTGTTGATATTATTCTTTGCTATTGTTAGTTGCAGTGCTGTTGCGCAACAGTATTACAACGAATGGATAGATTATTCCAAAACCTATTACAAGTTTAAAATAGGTACAACAGGATTGTATCGCATCAATCAAAATAATTTACCGCTTGCTTTACAAAGCACGCCTGTTGAACAATTGCAGTTGTGGCGCAATGGAAAAGAAGTAGCGATATACACAACCGTTGCAACAGGTATTTTGCCTGCCAATGGTTATATAGAATTTTATGGCGAAAAGAATGATGGATTGCCCGACAGGAATTTATATAAAGATCCAACCAACCAGCTTTCAACTGATCTGAGCTTGCAAACAGATACGGCAGCTTACTTTTTAACGGTGAACGCCGGTAATAATTTAAGAATAACAGATGATGCAAATAATGTAAGCGGCAATACACTGCCTGCAGAACCATATTTTGTTTATCATTACCGCAACGATTTTCAGAAGACGATCAATCCCGGTCGTGCCGGTTATTACGGCACCAATGTATATTCTTCAACGTATGATATGGGCGAATGGTGGTGCAGCGGAGATTTTTATCCGAATGTACCTTTAAAAGTTAATGCAGGAAATTTATATGCTGCCACCAATTCCTCCATAACGCCACAATTAAATGTTTCTGTAGCCGGAACTTCAATAGTTAATGGCGCCAGCAGAACGATAACAGTTGCCGTAAACGGATCAACTGTTATAAGCGATAACACTATCATTAATATGAATGCGGGTGTGTTAAGCGGCAGCGTAAGCAACAGTCTTATCAGCACATTCAACACAACATTCACTGTTTCTGATATTAATAATTTGATCAATGATCATATTACGGTTGGTTATATTGATTTGAGTTATGCGCGCCAATTTGTTTTTGATGGAACAGCAAGATTTGCATTTCAGTTGCCTGCCACTGCACAAGGCAATTATTTAAAGATCACCAATTTCGCAACTCCCAATGCAATGCTGTATGATCTCACCAATAACAAAAGATATGCAGCCAATTCAAGCATTGCAGGCACTTTGCAATTTGTATTGCCGCCATCATCTTCAGACCGTAATCTTGTGTTAGTAGGTGAGGATGCGCCAACAGCAGTAACATCATTTACGCAACGCAACTTTATAAATTATGCAACCACTTCAAACCAGGGCGACTACCTCATCATTTCAAATAAAATATTGATCGGCACCGATGCAAACGGCGCGGTGCAACAGTATGCATCTTATCGCAACAGCAATGCGGGCGGCGGTTATAATGTTAAGATATATGATATTGATCAGTTGGTTGATCAGTTTGGATATGGCATTAAACAGCATCCCTTGTCAGTAAAAAATTTTTTACGCTACGCGCGCAACACTTTTTCTGTTACACCAAAATTTGTATTTCTTGTAGGCAAGGCAGTAACGTATGATCAATACAGGATGAACCAATCATCGCCTTATGCCGACGTGCTTAATCTTGTTCCGACTTTTGGCTGGCCTGCATCTGACAACCTGCTTTCATCAAACGATCTTAATCCTGTTCCCGCAACACCAATTGGAAGATTATCTGCTGTAAGCCAGAATGAAGTACTAATCTATCTTTCCAAAATAAAAGAATATGAAGGTGCACAACAGAATGCCACACAAACCATAGCCAATAAAGCATGGATGAAGAACATGATACATGTGATCGGCGCTGATGATGCAGGATTAAATGCAACTTTGAGCGCTGACATGAACAGTTACAGAACCATTGCTGTTGATACTTTGTATGGTGCAAATGTTAATACCTTCAATAAAACTACAAGCACCGTTGGCGCTGATGTAGAGGATGTTTTAATGGCGAGCTTGTTCAGTACAGGCATCAGCCTTTTAAATTATTTCGGACACTCATCCGCATCCATACTTGATTATAACCTTAACCTTCCGCAGAATTACAATAACCCCGGAAAGTACCCTGTGTTTATTGTAAATGGCTGTGATGCCGGCAATATATTTTCTTTTGATACAGCCAGGTTTACCACATTAAATTCATTATCTGAAGCCTGGGTGTTTGCACCAAACAGGGGCAGCATTGCATATATAGCCAGTACGCATTACGGTATAGAATCGTATCTGGACCTGTATAATTATGAGTTCTATAATTCATTCTGCCGCACAAATTACGGAGCGCCTGTTTCTTATAATACAAAAGATGCACTGGCTTATCTTTTTGCCAATACCGGCGATTATGCAGGCACACTTCATGCGGAAGAAAATGTTTTGCATGGAGACCCGGCTTTAAAAATGAATTCATTTGCAAAGCCGGATTTTACAGTGGAAGCGCCCGGCGTTGTTATAACACCAACCTTTATTTCTTCTGCTGATAACAACTTTAAAATAAAATGTTACTTCTACAATATCGGTAAAGCAACAGGCGATTCTGTTTCTGTATTGATAACAAGAACATATCCTGACGGCAGCTCGGGCATATTGTTCTCACAGAAAATAAAATCGGTGCGGTATGAAGATTCTGTTGAAATAACAGTGCCGATCATTTCTTCGCGTGACAAGGGCCAGAACTCTTTAACAGTTACTATTGATAATGATCATAAATATGATGAACTGAGTGAACTGAATAACTCCGTTTCCAAAATATTTTACATTTATGAAGATGAGCTTACACCAGTTTATCCTTATAATTTTTCCATTGTAAATAAAAGCAACATTAAGCTGTATGCTTCTACTGCCAATCCTATAATTCCGCTGCGTGGTTATACGATGGAAATGGATACAACAGAACTATTCAACTCATCACTTAAAACAACACAAACATTAAATTCAGTTGGCGGTGTGCTTGAGTTTACTTCAAATATCCCATTCACAGACAGTACTGTTTATTACTGGCGTGTTGCACCTGTGCCAACAGATGGAAATTATATATGGAATAGTTCAAGTTTCGTGTATTTGCCCAATACAGGATTTGGATACAATCAATCTCATTTGTATCAACATCTGGAATCGACGGGCGACAGAATTTATATTGATAGTTTTAGCCGGAAATGGACGTATTCAGGCATTAACACGGTGATGAATATTTACAACGCTGTGTTTCCTTATTTCACAGACGATGCAGACTTCCAGGTTAAAATAAATAATGTTACTGTTACATCTTCTGCTTGTCTCGGCAGTTCCGTTATATTCAATTTGTTTGATCCTGTTACATTAAAGCCATATTATAACCAGGCTTTTCCTTCAACCAATGGCAGCGGCAGTTATGGCGGTTTTATGGGTAGTTATAACATAGCATGCGCGCATACCGGAAGCCAATACAATTTTGAGTTCTCATATCTTGATACAACTAATCGCCGCAAAATGCGCGATTTTATGGATTGGATTCCAAACGGTTTAATTGTTACAGTTCGTCTTATTTACAATTCGCCATTCGATCAATCAGCAGCTCTTTGGCAAGCCGATCAAAATGTGTATGGCATTGGTAATACTTTTTACGACAGGCTTAAGCAAGATGGTTTTGCGTTATTAGATTCTTTCACATCGCAAAGAACATGGATATTCAATTATCAAAAAAATACTGCATCATACATACCTGAATGGGCTTTCTCACAAGGTCTTCAGGACATGATTAACTATAGACGCGTGATTAATTCATCTGACACACTTGGCTTTATCACTTCACCAAAATTTGGTCCGGCAAAGGCATGGCATAAAGTATTATGGAATGGCTATAGTGTAGATGCAAAAGCAGGTGATCAGCCAACAGTTGATGTGCTTGGTGTTGATAGTGCGGGTAATCAAACAAAGTTGTACACCTTAAATACGTCACAACAAAACTTTGATATCAGTAGTGTAAGCGTTAAGCAATATCCATATTTACAATTACGTATGCGCAATGCAGATAGTATAAATCTTACGCCGTATCAATTACGTTGGTGGAGAATTTTATATGATCCGGTTCCTGAAGGAGCACTTGCACCAAACATTCTCTACAATTTTAAAGATACTGTTGCAATAGGTCAAACAGATAGTCTCGCTATCGCATTTAAGAATGTGAGTGAAGTGCCTTTTGCAGATAGTATTGCCGTTAATCTTACAGTGTTTGATGCAAGTAATGTGGCAACAAACATTCCAATGAAAAAATTGAAAGCATTGAATGCAGGAGATACAGCAGTAATAATGACCAACATTGCTACTACAACTTTAAGCGGATTGAATAATTTATATCTTGATGTTAATCCAAGCAATGATCAGCCGGAACAAACGCACTTCAATAATTTCATGTATCATAACTTTGCAGTGAATGCTGATAATTATAAACCAACACTTGATGTTACATTTGATGGCGTTCATATTTTAAATGAAGATATTGTTGCAGCAAAACCACATGTGCTCATCAAGCTGAAAGATGAATCTAATTATTTATTGCTGGATGATACTTCGCTTGTAACAGTTCAGTTGCGTTATCCTGACGGCACTTTAAAGCCATTCTATTTTAATACCGACACATTGATATTCACACCACCAACTTCAGGCAATGATAATGTTGCATCGGTTGATTTTACGCCTTACTTAACTGATGATGGCACGTATGAACTGATCGTTCATGGAAAAGATAAATCAAACAACAGCGCAGGCAATGTTGATTATATGGTTTCGTTTGAAGTATATAACAAACCAATGATCACAAATATGTTCAACTATCCAAATCCGTTTACAACATCAACTGCTTTTGTGTTTACAATAACCGGGAGCGAAGTGCCGCAAAATATCCGCATAGAAATACTAACCATCACCGGTAAAATTGTGAGAGAGATAACAAAGGAACAATTGGGTACGCTGCATATTGGCCGCAATATAACGGACTATAAATGGGATGGCAAAGATGACTATGGACAACAGCTTGCAAATGGTGTTTATTTGTATCGTGTGCTTACAAATCTCAACGGTAAGGCGTTGGATAAATTTCCCACTTATGGCCAGGATGGTTCTGTAGTAAACACAGATAAATATTTCAATAAAGGTTATGGAAAGATGTACCTGATGCGCTAATCTTGCAGCATGAAAAGGGCTGGTTTTGGTACACGCGTGATCAATTTTGTGATTGACACGTTACTCATTTTCGGGCTTACTTATGCTTTTAACAACTGGTGGGATTTCCAGGCAATGTACTGGCATTACACATACGAGCCTTTTTATGTTTGGTTTTGGGTAATGATGTTTGTGTATTATACTTTATTTGAAACACTATTTAAACGTTCGCCTGCAAAATGGTTAACCTTTACCAAAGTTGTAAATAAAAAAGGCGGCAAGCCTGCATTCTGGCAGATACTTGTGCGCAGTGTTATTCGCTTAACTATTATTGATTGTTTTTTTATCCCTTTTCTCGATAAACCGCTCCACGATTATCTCAGCAAGACTGAAGTTGTGGAAGTATGAAATAAACATGATAAAGCAAAAACATATTTTATATTTTGTTTTGATTGTTGTTGCGGCAATTGCTTTGCTTCTATATAATCCGTGGCTGCTTTATTTTCAGAATGATGATATGGTGCACATTCCACTAAGCAGGGATGGAATTTTGTTACAACATAATTCATTCAGGCCAATCTGTGATTTAAGTATGATGCTTGATTACCGGTTATATGGCAAACAGGCATGCGGTTATCATCTTACCAATCTTACACTTCACATTGTAAATTCCGTTCTTGTTTTTATAACAGCAAAGTTGTTTATTAAAAAATACCTGCCGGAAACAGATATAAATCTTTTTGCATTTACAGTTGGGGTTTTGTTTTGGATTTATATGAATCACGATGAATCGGTTTTCTGGATTCTTGGACGTTCTGCTATGTTAGGAATGCTTTTCTTTTTACCCGCTCTTCATTTTTATTTTTGTCGGAAAACAGGCATTAATTTTTTATTCTGCATACTTTTTTGTTTTCTATCCTGGCTTAGTTATGAATCAACTTTGATATTGCCCGCGATCTTTTTTATAATATCATTTTCAGATATACAAGAGAAAAAATCAAAATGGAAAATTGAACTAAAATTTCTGTTTGTACTTGCAGTTGCTTTTATAGTTTACTGTTGCTGCCGGTTTTATTTTATGGGCTTGGGAAGTAATTACTATAATACTGGTTCTGAAAAAAATATAACTATACCATTTATAATAGGGAGCTTTATAAGACTTGCAATAAGAAGCTGGCTTCCACCATCTGGAAAAGAATTTTTGCTGACAACAGGATTTGTTATTTTAACTGTGATAATCACATTCTGGATTATTAAAATTAAAAGTATTAAAAAAAGAATAATAATTTTGATGTTATTGCTTTTATGGGTAATTTCTTTGTTGCCATACCTTGCATTAAGCATAGACACAAAAGGTGTAGAAGGCGGCCGGTTCCTGTATCTTCCATCATTTTTTATATGCATGATCATTTCAGTTTTAGTTTTACAATTGACGTCTTTGTCCAAAACCGTAATGCTATTATTTATTTGTGTAACTAATATTTGGATATTATTCCTTCATTCAAAACAATACAGCTTTGCAGGATCAGTTGTTAAAACAACTATTAAAGCAGTAAATTCATTAAAAAATAAAAACACAATTTATGCCTTAAATGTTCCGCAGGAAAACTTCGGAGCTTTGATATTCAGAAGTGGGTTTACCGAAGGAATAAACTGGCTTAAAAATAAGAGAACGGCTGATACTGTTGTTCAGCTATCAACATCAGATAAAGACTTGCCTTTGCATAAAAATTACCCGGTTAAGTATAGTAACGATCTCTCCTTAGTGAATAATATAAATTATAAAACTTACTTTACAGGCAGCGACGTTTACTTTTTGTATACTGATTCCTGTTTAATAGTTATTGCACCAAAATAATACCTTCATCATCAGCCAATTTTTTAATGAGGTTAAAAATATTTCTACTTATAATTTTTTTAGTGCCTTTTGTAGTTATATCTTTTTTTAATCAACCATCAATAGACGATTTCTGGAGTGCAAACACAATACATAATTTCGGAAGATTAGGTGCAGTACAATATTTTATCAAACGGTTTCCGGCAGGTATTTTTCAAATGTCTTAATGAGTTTTTTTAATACACTTCCCAATAATAAAATATGGATATTTAAAATTTTTCCTGTTGCAATTATAACGGCACTTATATGTGCCGCTTATTTTTTTTATTCAGCTTTACTATCCACTTATTTACAAAAAAATGAAATACTTTTAATTACGCTTGTTTACACTGCGCTTCATATAATTAATATGCGCAGTCTGTTTGAAGGCTTATATTGGATGTCTTCAACCATATGCTACCAACTCGCCGCTATTCTTTTTTTTACAATGCTTGGCGCTGCTATACGTTATATGTATAAACCATCTTTTCTGTATGGTTTCATGCTATTATTTTGTTGTTTGGCTTTGCCGGGAACAGCAGAAATTATTTCACCGGTTTTAATTATTACACTTACCGGGTTTCTGTTTATTTACGCAAAAAATAAAAACAAAAAAATTATTCTGATTGCAATTTTAGTTGTGTTCTGTGCAGCAATCATTGTTTTTTTAAGTCCTGGAAATAATAACAGGGTGCAAAATGATCAACACAATTATCATCCGGGTTTAATCACGGCTGTTTTTTATTCATTACGTGCAGTTTGCTATTACTTTTTGTTATGGCTTGTAAATCCGTCAAATATTTTCGCAGTTGTTTTAATAGAATTATTATTGCTGCGAAGAATTAGAACATCGTTTAAATTTATTTCAACGCAAAAACTATTGATTGCTTTTATTAGCCTCATTTTTTTATGTGCAACTATTTATTTCCCGCTGTTTTATTTTGAATCTTCACTTCCCTTCCCACGGGTAACAACACTTGTATTCTTTGTTGGTGCACATCTCTTTTTTATATTTCTTTTCCTGCTTTTGAAAAAATATCAATCATTCCGTTTCCAAAACAAAATATTCTCTTTCATTAGTCAGGATCAGGTAAATAACCATTTAACTATGCTTTTTTTTATTTTTATATTTACATCAAACAACTTCATTTCTGTATCAAAAGATGTTATGAGCGGCACAGCGTATTATTTTAATAAAGAAGCTATAGAAAGATTTAAATCAATCAGGAGCTGTACTTCTGATACCTGTCATGTTTCTTATTATAAGGATTGGCCTTCTTCAATAGAGCCATTTAAAAAAGAATCTGACAATTCAAATCCTTTTATTCACGTTAATAAATACTTTGGTAAAACAATTTTATACAAGAAATAATCAGTTACCAATGTTCAATGATAAGAACTTATTGTTTCATCGTTCTTCATTCCAAAATAAAATGTTGATAAAGGCAGGTAAGCAATAAACAACACAAGCGCAAGCAGTAAATATGGCTTCAGTTTTTGCAGTGTGTTTGTTTTCAATAAAATCAATTTCAGACAAATCTATATTGATAATATTAACGCTCACATCATTTTAGAAACTTTTTAATTTCCGGTGCAAGTAATGCCGCCCATTTTTCATATTCTTTTCCTGAAGGATGCAAACCATCATTTGCAATTAAAGAAGCATCATATTTTGCTTCGCGTGTTAGCGGCGTAATATCTGTATAAGAAATATTGTATGACAAAGTGATGGCTTTATTGATGGCATTAAATTCATCAAGCTCTTTTCTTATTTTGGCCGTATCGCCGCTTGCCGCAAATGGAGTAAGGCTGTAATCAGGAATGGAAAGCACAAATACATGATCTTTTTTGTTACCTGATAATGCAATGGCTTGTTGTAAACACGCAGTAAAATTTTTCCTGTAACTGCCGGTATCAAAATGCTGGTATTGATCATTTACGCCAATTAATAACGTAACAATATCAAACGGGCCTTGCGGGTTTTGCGCTTCAATTCCATCTAATAAATTCAAAGTTGTCCACCCGGTTGTGGCAATGTATTGCAATGTTTGAACATTTATAGTATCATTCTTTAATAAGCCAACTGTTTGCGCAGGATAACGTTCATCCTCATTTACTGATTGACCAATAGTATAAGAATCACCTAAAGCAAGCCAGCTAATTTTTTTTACAGTATCGTTCATTAGAGAATCAGTATTATTATTTGTAGTGATGTTTATATCGTTTGAAGGATAATGTGTTTGCGGTTTTGTGCAACCCACCATCACCCAAAATAAAAATGATTGTAAAAC